>Ga0255760_10000077_pt1 | contig 87898 bp, 61 predicted proteins | sample 071ome_25_FD_179960 | JGI IMG/M metagenome (GOLD analysis project Ga0255760, IMG submission 179960) | Coastal salt marsh microbial communities from the Groves Creek Marsh, Skidaway Island, Georgia - 071410BT metaG (version 2) | ecosystem: Environmental > Aquatic > Marine > Intertidal zone >...
TCGGTAGTCGCAGAAAGCGCGATACCACCAGCGCCATAAGAGTTGGCGGGTACCTTGGCGGTGACCGTTGAATCATCATCGATCTCCCACGCCGTCGCCAAATAGTAACCAGGTTTGGTTTGGCAGTCAGCTTTCGTAGTGGTCGCGTCCGCCGCGGCTGTGGTGGTCACGTGATCCTGCGTTGCTGCTATGTAAGCACCGCCAGCACCAGCACAAGGTGTAACATCAGTAGCGTCCCCCATCGTGTCGTCTCCCTGCGGAGTACCGAAGTATCCTGCTGCGATGCCGCCACAGAAATGGTCATAGGGGGATGTTGAGGCTGTATTCAAAGGGATTGTCCTTGTACCGGTGGTCGCACAAGGAACACAGGCTACGTCGTTCCCGTCGGGCATGTATCCTGGTACACAATAACAAGCCGAAACGTCCGAGGCGGTGGTTTCGTCGAAGTCGCCATCGATATTGATCACGTCAATAGAGTTAGGTGGACAGTCGACGGCAAACGCGGACCCCACGTAGGATAGAGCCACGACGGCGCTCAAGACGCCCGCAGCGAACAGGCGTCGTCGATACGAAGCGCTGCGTCGAGAAACTTGAACAGTCTTCATGGCGTGCGTCTGCGCACGAGAAGTGACGCTAGGTCGACCGGCGCACGAACTCGCCCGCGTCGCAAACTAACCTAAAGAACGCTCGACGCGGATCTCACCTTTCGCGCGCACGAACGATTGATTAAGAGTCATGACTCGTCAAAAACTTCGAAGGGACATCTCCGAATCGCGCGTTCGGTCCGGTCGGTCGGACGTTTCGGCCATAGCGGACCGCCCCGTGCGTACTTTAACCAACGAAATGCCCATACAGTACATTTGCGAAGCCACGGGTTTCACACGCGCGGTTAACCCCGTCGTCTTCGAACCCGAACCCGAACCCGCGCGGGGACGGTTGGGGAAGACCAACGGAACGAAACGGAACGACGCGACATGACGGACGACGACGCGCGCGATGGCGACGACGACGCGCGCGACGACGACGGCGGCGGAGGCGGCGGCGAGAACGGGTACGGCGAGAACGGGTACGGCGCGTTACGTTTTCTCGACGCGGGCGAGGACGAAGAACGCGACGAACGCGACGAACGCGACGAACGCGTCGGGCGAGGAGCGACGAGACCGGTGAGCGACGAGACCGAGGGCGAGACTGATCGCCAGAGGGTGAAGAGAAGAGAGCGCGCCGGTCGCGACGCCGACGTCGACGTCTCGAAGCGGTCGACGAACGGGATGGCGAAACCGAGGAAACCGAGAATGCCGACCAAGTCGCTAGAGGAGGAGCGGGTGGAGACGTACGTGAGGGACATGGAGGCGTACGAGAGACGCCTGCTCGAGTTTGAGTACAAGTCGGGGGTGGTGGCCAAGTGCGACGAGACGCAGTTGTCGGCGTACGTATCGAGGCTGGTGGTGCGCGCGATGCAGTGCGTGGTGGATGGGGACAGCGCGCACGGGGAATACGTGACGAAGATCGTGTGCGCGTGCGAACGGTCGAGATTGGACGTCGTGGGCTCGCTTCGGCTCGTGTTGTACAAGGAGGACGCCGACTACGACAGAGTCTCGAAAGACTTGGAACTCTTGGAGTGGTGCATGGCTGGGACGCAAAGTGATCGGTCGAAGGTGGGGTGGGAGACGTATTCGGAACAATTTGATCAAAACGCGCGGTTGGGGCCGCACGTGCGATGGCTCGTGAGCGAATGCGCCAAGGTGCGAGGGGACGTGTCCGAGGAGGACAAGTGTCGTTTGCGTCGACGATGGTCGCTGTGGCTGAAAGGTTTTCGATGGTGCGATCTGAAACCCAATGTGTTCAACCACAAGAGTCTGTTGACGTTTAAGGATTTCGCGTACACGCGACGGTATCAGATGTCGACGAATTCTGCAGGCGTCTTCGCTGGTTTTGACAGGGATGAAATAAATCCGCTTACGTGCACGTACAAAAAATTGAGCGAGATGCCATGCGACGTTTCTGCGTATGCAACCGTCATATACGACAAGTTCGACTCGTCGGCCACGCTTGGCTATCAGGGAATAATGGAGAGTATCAGGAAATTGTGCTCTTTGCGACATGTTCAGGGAGTGATCTAACATCTTGAGGGGTTGGCGCCAGAGCGGACTCGTCATATGAAAAACCGACGATTGCGCGTTGCTACCGCTCACAAAGTTTATACTCTTTGCCTCGATCAACAGAGTTGTCAATTTGGTCTTCCGTCGCAGACGCTCGTTCATTTTCGGTGGCAGAAATGCAACACTAGTAGGATTTGGGGAGAAGTCCAGTCGTCGATGCGACGCGGCGCGTGCGGCGACGTCGCCGACATTTACGGCGTTAGCGCAGCTTTGACGTGTCGCTGTCAATCGACAGCAGATCGGAACACTTGTTTATGATTTTACATGTAGAATAGCGCATAATTTTATTTTTACGTTGACTTTTGACATCTCTCAGACGTGCGACTTCAAGCCTACACAGCCGCCTCTCTGGCGCTCTTTGGCGTCAGCTTGTACCAACGCCTGCAGTCGGTGACGCGGCGACGTCGACGTGCAGGATCGAGCACGCGAAGCGGCACCATGAACGTAGTTCGTCAATCTCTCGCCGTCGCGCGCACCACGCGCGCGCGCGTCAAGGCCAGCGGCGGCACTGGAAGTCGCGTGACGTCGACACTCACCCCTCCGAAAGCTTCGTCGGCGGTCGAGGAAGTTTTCAGTGATTTGGATCCGTCCGCGAGCTACGACGGCGCGGCGTGCGTCATCACGGACTCTGTGGACGTCGATCGCGTCAGCGTCGGCGAGCAGTTGCGCAGAGAAATCGCAGCCATGGGGGGCAAACAGTTGATGGACCCGCGTGACTTCGTCTCCACAGACGCGCAGCGGGCGCAGTGCGCTGTGCTGTTCGGCTCGTGCGCCTTGCTCGGTCTGAAGGGGCTTTACATCGACGCTATCGATGGTTTCACGGGGTTTGAGGGTGTCGCGATGGCTGTGACTATCGCGCTGGCGTATTGGACGAGCGACCTCGGCACGGGCATCTTTCACTGGAGCGTCGATAACTACGGCAGCAAGGCAACGCCGGTCATGGGAGGGATCATTGACGCGTTCCAGGGCCATCACAAGTATCCTTGGACAATTACTAAACGTCAATGGGCTAACAACATTCACAAGACGTGCGTCGCGCCGTTAGTGTTCACCCTGCCAACTCTGGCGCTCAACGACAGACCGACTGATCTCATGTTCGTCGGCGTCTTCACGTCGCTGGTTGTGCTCAGCCAACAATTTCACGCGTGGAGCCACATGAAGAAGAGTGAGCTCCCCAGTCTCGTCCTCGCGGCTCAAGATGCGGGTCTTTTGGTGTCTAGACGCGATCACGGCCAGCATCACAAGGCACCGTTCGAGGGTCACTATTGCATTGTGAGCGGGTACTGGAATAGCATCCTCGACGAGAGTGGATTCTTTCGAAAGCTTGAGCAAGTTATTTTCAAGCAAACCGGTGTAGCTCCCCGATGTTGGTCGGATGACATCGAATTTATCATCGAAGAGAACGCTCCGGAGGGATGGGGTAAAGGCATCATCACAAAGTAGCCATCGTTCTCAGTAGGCGAAAAAATCCTTAGTAGTTTGCATCATTAGATCACACGATTTGACTGTACGTTATAAATAAAACAACAACATTGGATATGAAATACAAAGCTCTCCGTACACTGTCCAGTAAACGAACAGCGACTGAGCAACCGCGTAGCGCTAAAATATAAATTTTGCCTCGTCGAAACGAGACGGGACCCGTCACACCCCCCTGACGCGCATTTCTGCATCGATAACCTTGATACATTCGACGTGATTCAACAACACGGCGACGTCCCTTGGCGACACTGGATCGTTAGACGCTCCCAACGAGTGATCTGTGTTCAAATGATCGGCTTCCCATTTCCCAACATCGACGGAAGCCCCCAGACGAAGCAACGTTTTCGCCGCCTCAGCCTTGCCCCATTCGCACGCCGAAAACAGCGCAGTCTTCCCGTTGTAATACTTGGCGTCTACATCCGCGCCGCCTCGCACCAAAAGCTCGACAGATTCGCAGTCTCCACGTTTGGCGACCGCGTGTAACGGTTTCCATCCCATCCGCGACCAGTGACAGTTGGCGTCGGCGCCGGCCTCCAGTAGTCGAGAGACGCACTCCGCCCGCGTCGCGTCGTTCACCTCGCTGCAGCAAGCGTCCAGTAAACATCCATCGCATGGCATTCCGTGTTCTAACAGAACATCTAGCGCGCCGCGCTGTCCGTGCGCAGCCGCCGCTTTGCCCGCTCGCGTCAGCGCCTCGTCCCACGCGCCCTCTCCTTCCTTCCTCAACAACGTCGATACCGACGATGCGTCGCCGACCACAGTGGGTTCGGGCGTGAGTTTCTCAAGGACCCGTCGCAACTCCTCTGTTCGTCCTTTGCTCGCCGCCAGCGCGAGCGTCGCTCCGACGTCGGCGAACGGGAAAGATGCGAGAACGATGAGCCCATCCCAGTTGGGTGAGGTTGACTCAGCGAGGAGCTTAAAGTCCTTCAGCCATCGCGCGACGCGCGGATCTCGCGACCTCGGAACGCCGACGGAAGCGTCACCGATCGCCGCGCGAACGGCGAGGACGCGAGGCGAAGCGCGCATGGTCAAACGCGCGGATGTGGCGTCGGTTGAGAACAACGTTTGACTACTGGTTTAGTTGGCTTGTCGGTTGAAAATTTCAACTGCCTGAGTCTTCTCTATTAAAAACCTCTCGTTACGACGATTTTGCCTTGGCTTCGGCGGCGTCGCGCTCAGCCTGAGCCTCTTCTAATCCCTCGCAGTAGTTCCAAGTCAGGGAAACTTCGCCGACGAGGGCGGCGCGGATGAAGGTTGCGCCGAGGACGGCGGGAACGATGTAAAGCAACGCGGGCTGCGCGGCATTGAAGATGTTCATGACGACAATGGTCGTGACAATACCGACGACGTAGCTGATGGCGACGGCTGGAAAGTACTTGGGAACGGGTTTTCCGTCCGTATTGGCCGTCTTGGACGCAGTGGCGGCTTTTTTAGACTCAGATCGGGTGATGGAACGTCTCGGTTGTGATGCGGCTTGCGCTCGCGCATTATCCATGCGAAGAATCATCGCCACGTAGAGCCCCGGAATGACGATATCTCCTAGACCTAACATGCTAAAAGGCTTATCCGCTGTCGCTATAGCGCTCGCGGCGACGCGCGGGAAGAGCAACTTGATGGGCGCGTCGAAAGAGCGCGCCACGCTCACCATGACGGGCGTAAAGAAGACCCAAAAGATGTCGTACACAAACAGTCCGGATAGTAAGATGGCGCCAATCTGCACACTATCAATGGTGAGATACTCGATGCCCTGAAGGGAAAAGCATAGACCAAGCATGTTGTTCGTCAACCAATGCTTCGTCTTGATGTACGCGTACGTTCCAGCGCCCGCGAGCGCCGTGGACGCGGCTTCCGCGATGGTGAACTCGCACGTCCAACGCTCCTCGTTCAACCATTTAACCTCCGGAACCACGAAGAGTGCGTACGATCTCAGCTCTTTCCCGAAGAACAAAATCCTGTGCACCACCGGCGCGAGCACCGCACTCAGCGCTGCCGTCCCGAGTGCTCCAAAGTACGCCGTCGCCAATGCGTCGAGCATCGCCTTTGGCAAAAACTTAAACGCCAAAAACGCCCCAAAGAGCACTGCCGAGCCGATAAACGGAAACTTACGCGCGTCTTCGCGCGTCATCACCTCACCGCTCCCTTGTTCCGCCGGTTGCACGCTTCTATACGCCCCAGCGACAACGCAGAGAGTCGACACGGCGACGATGTTTACGTTCGGTTCGACGACCACAAAGAGCGGCGCCACGAGCGCGAGCGCGAGCGCTGCGTGCGTCCACGGCGCCGCCAATCGCTCGCATTCAACCATCACGCGATCGGGCGTCATCGTTATTCGTCGACGCGCACGCGTTTTACCGTCGGGTCGTCGATCGCGCGGCGGCTTGTGTCGCTGCACCTTTATCGATTTTCGATCACTTCATAAGTTTCAGGGTGAAGCGAAGCGACTGCGTACGCGTACGCGCGTTATCAAATTTCAAAAGCCTACATCCCCCGCGTCGCCGTCGCGCCGGCCCCGCGAGTCCTATCGATTCTATCCGCCCGCCCGCTCGCCGCGCCGCCCACCTGTTGGCGCATTTGCGCCTCGGTCGCCTTGGCCAACGCGTCTCTCGCCGCGCGTCGTCCGTACTTCCACGCCACGTCGGACGCCGCGCCGAAGACGCTCCCGACGCGTTCAAACACGTTCGCGAGCACGTCGTCCACCGCGCGTTCGTGTTTCGCTAAGAATGGGGCTAGGAATCTATCGTAGACGTACACGGCGCCTTGAAAACGGGGATGCCAGAGGTACACCGTGAACGCCAGCTGTTTCATTCATTCACGTTCGCTCGTCAGTCAATCGATTCCCTTTCAAGCGTCCACCTCCAATCGTCATCGCCCTTGCGAGTCGTCGAAACTGTACGCGCGCGCGTACCTTTGATTCCCCATACAGCGCGACGCGTCCGTCGAACACGAGGTCCAGAACCGGCGCGACGCAACCCAACCACGCGCTCGCGACAGCCCAGTAGATGCACCACCCTCGCTGATTTTCCCCGCGTTTCCGATCGTGTTCGAGCGTCTTATACGTGAGATACCCCGGGTAGACGATACCGAGGAGCCGGAGCGCCCATCGCGTCGTCGTCGCGTCGAGCATAACGCCGACGCCGGCGGTCGTCGACTGACGAGGACTCGATCCTTTCGCGAGTTGGCGTTTCCAGGTTCAAAAGAAATCCATCGGGTGAAGACACCGTTCGATGCGATCGATACGTACGTGAAATCCACCGATCGCGCACGGCGTGAAGCTGGATCGTAACGCACGGTCTGACGGTAACGCACGACCCGCGAGAGAGCGACGCGCGATGACGACGACGACGACGACGACGACGACGACGACGACGACGACACGATGGGGACCGTGGGCGGCGCGAGTGCGAGCGACGACAGGGCGTGAGCTGCACCTGCGCGCGTGCGAGGCGTACGAGCGAGGTGAACACGAGGCGTGCGTCGAGGCGTTCACGCGCGCGCTGGAAGTGGATGGAAGGAATCAGTTTGCGCTGTGTGGACGCGCGTTGGCGAGACTCAAGCTCGGAGATGGAGAGGAGGCTCTGAGGGACACGTTGATGTGCGTGAGGAATGCGCCGAGGTGGTACAAGGCGTGGTATAGAAGAGCGCAGGCGTTGGAGATGGTTGGGAAGGAGGCTGAGGCGCTCAACGCGTACGCCGAGGCGAAACGGTGTGAAACGACGGGAGATGCGTCGTGGGTGATGGAACAAGTGGACGAGGCGATTGAAAAGTTAAAGGTGAAGATTGATGCAAAGGCGGACGAGTCATTGAATGCCGCCGTGGAAGCGTCCGAGGCGAGGAGGAAGGCTGATGTGGAATCCGAGGACGAAGAGATGGCGAGAAGACGCTCGGTGAGAAGGAAGAAATTCCAAGCCAAACTCAATGAGAGAAAAAACGAAAACGACGCGCTTAAGGCGTCTACGATTGGCATGAAGAATCCCTTGTTGAGCGTGCACGACGCCAATGCGTACCTCGACGATCTCGAAGACAGTGATGATAGCGCGTTGGAGGTGTACGATTCGATGGGACGGGCACGGTTCATCAAACGGATGATCACAGACTTTTCGAGCATCGTTCGAAGACTTAGAACGAGCTTAGGCGCGAAGGCGACGACGGAGATGATGTGCGAATTGCGAAGATACGGTAACTGTCAGATTTCACTCTCAAAAACAATGAAGGCGGCGGAAAAACTTCGAATTGTCGCCGACGCCTCCGACGCGTGTAAATTGCCGTACGTCGTCATTCCCGCATGGCGCGAGGCCACTTCGCCCTGGCCGGTGCAGTTGGCCGAGGCACACGAGAGCGTGCAAGACGTCATGTGGTTATTGGAGACGGTAGCGCGCGTGACCACAGCAGCCGTGTACGAAGACGTCGGTAAATTCTCTTCAGAATTGGACAAGGCGCTGGATCCACCGCTTGACGTCCAGGAATCCCAACGATCACCAGAGCCGTGTGACGTGTCCCCATCCGCCCTCGTCCTCGCGAGCGACGAAGCATTTTTAAAATCCTACGCGGAAAAGACGAGCGCACTCGTGCGCATCGACTGGCTCGAGCCGACGAAGAATGAGAACGACGAAGAAACGTTGCTCGAATTTTCAATATGTTCGGAGCTCGTCGATCGAGTCGACGGGGAATTTATCACCACCGACCAACTCGATCCACCCGACCGGGAAGGTCATGGCCCGGATGGGGAAAGCTATGAGGTTCCACGGCCACCGCGTGATGCCAATCGCACGATCGTATCCTTCTTTCTCTGCCCGAAATCAAGTACCTTGTAGAAAACACTTGGCAAACAACGTCGCCGGTGGTTGTAAATGAAACTTTTTGCCACATTTATTTATAGACGACGCACCACTTTCCCGCGCGCACGCATGACCCAAGCCTTGGTGAAATCGTCCGATCCTCTCACAAAAGTACTCGATGTCTTATCTCGGCTGAAATCAAACCTAAACGCGATTGATTGCGTCCGCCCAAAGTCTCGCGACGCTTCCAACCTCTCGCAACACAGAGTGAGGGAACTCCAAGCGCAGACGGCAGCCTGGATGCTTCGACGACGGAAAGTGATGAAAAAGTCAATGACTGAAGAGCGTCGGGCGCAGTTGATAGAATTATTCGACGTTATCGATACGGATGGAGGTGGAGAAGTCGAGTACGACGAATTCGCGCACGCGTGGTCGATGATGGCTGGAAGAAACGCCATGTCCATGAAAGCGGCGAAAGAGTTATTCAACGGAATAGACGTGGATAAATCCGGAACCATGGATTTTGAGGAGTTTGCGCGTCTCATGAATGAGCTGGAAGAAAACGACGCCAACTCTTCCCTCATGGCGTCGGCGACGGATGCTCGATCTACCATGGGCGCGATGTTTCGTCTGGCATCCGAAGCGTTGCGAACGAGGAAAGTAATCGTCGACTTTGAAAACAGATGGGGCGGCGAGTGAGTGGATTGGTTCGTCGGCGAATTTCATGACGTTTTACCCGTCCCAGAGTGCGGAGAACACGCGTTGCGGCGTCGCGGTGCATCATCATTGACATTGCGCGTCTCACCGGGCGAAGTCTTTACTCTGCGCAGCGGCGTCTCCGAGAGCGCGCGCGACGAGACAAAAGTCCCACGCATCGATGCCTTTCGCGTCCGCCGTCGCATACGATGACACTCGGACCGCTTGCGTCACAGCGACGTCTTCCGGGGATCTCATTTTCCGCGAACGCGTCGCCAAGGCATCGCGAGATCCCGATGAAACGGTTCAAAAAGGACAGTTTGCTCCCTCTGCGAGCGCGTCCGAATGGAGCCGTGAATGCACCGTCTCGGCGAACGAGGACGGTTTAGCCATCATGCACGTTGCTCTGAGTGACGTCGCGCACGGTCGCGTCATCGCGGCGGCGGCGGAGAACGGTGAGATTACTTTCTGGCGCGTGTATAGTGCTTCAAGCGGCGGGTCTTCGAGCGTGGAACAACTAGGGCGATCGGCAAGCGGGATGTCCAAGATACAGAGCATCGCGTTCGCGCCTGCGTCGGATGTTTTGACTTTAGCGGTCGCTCAAGATGACGGAAGCGTGCGATTTTACGAGCCGAGGGAGCGGTTGACAGCGACTGTGTGGGAGGAGGTGGACGTCTACGAGAGCGCGCGACCAGGCGGGAAGGCGACATCGATCGCCTGGCGCCGCTCGAGCGAGATGACGAACCCTGTCAACTTTCCAATCATCGCCGTCGGGACTTCTTGGCCGGAAGAGGCGCGCCATTCGGTCAGCGTGTTGGCTTATGACGCAAAGTACAGACGATGGAATTTGGTTGCGGAAATGTCGAGCGGTTTAGCGACGAACGTTCAAAACATGAGTTGGAGTGCGATGACGACGGCTCGAGGTGCGCTCAATCTCGCCGCAGCGAGTGGTTCGAATTGCTTCGTGTACGAGTTCACAGGCGTCACCACGAGCGGTGTGGAGATGGCTAAAGAGATGGGAGTGTTGCCGCATCCGTGCAAAATCAACAACTGTGAGTGGAACGCGAGCGGTTCAGTCGTCGCCACGGCGGCAACGGACGGAAAAATTAGGATGTGGTCGGCGAACATGAAGGATGGCGCCTGGCGCGAACAAATAAACGCTTAGTTTTGGTGGAATTACAACTTATTTTTCACGACATTGGACGCAACCTCGCTCGCAGCTTGAAATATTTCGAGCGCCTCCGTTGTTGCGGCGTCACCGATTTCTGCATCCCTAACGCACTCGTACATCCTACGTCCGCACTCAAGGGCTTTGGCTATGTTTTCAGCGAGTTCCTCCATCTCTTGCGGCGGATAAGCGCCCGCACCAATCTCTTCAACCGCGCTTTGGAACTCGCCACACGCTTCGACAATTGGTTCGAGCGCCTCCAATTTCGCACTTTTCTCCTTGACAGTCGGCAAAATAAGCGCCTTGAGCAGAGCGATGCACGCCCGCGCGTACGTTGCGAGCGACTTGACCACATCAATCTCTTCCTCATCAAAGTCATCGTCGCAATACCTTAAATCATCCTCATCCAAACCCACCGGCGCTGCATCCTCGGCGTCGACGCCAACTTCGCCCAACTCTTCGCTCACGTCCTTTACAAACGTCGCGCACCGCATCAATCTCGCCGCCACCGCCGCCGTCGCCGTCTTCGGCATCGCCTGAAACTTCTTGGTGGACTCCCAAACCCTCCCCACGGACATTTTCACCCGTTTCGATCGCCCTTCTCGCGCGCCGCTCGCCGCCGCTTTCAACAACGACGTCGTCGCGTCCGTCATTCCGCGAGACGTCCTTGTCAACTCTTCGACGAAAGAAGTCCCCCCGGCGTTGGCCGCCATCGTCTTCGCGCACTCGAGCGTAAACGCGACGTGCGCGTCGTGAAGCGCCGCGAGGATTGATTTCGCCGCGCCGTCACCGATGATGTCTTCGTCGTCATTCTTAAAGTACACGCCGACTGCTCGGAAAAGCGTTCTCAACGTCAGTCACCGCGCGAGAGTCATTCATTCAAAGCCGTCGCGAAATATCCAAAACTAAACGCGCGCGCGACGACGTCTTCATAATTATCGTCATTGACACGTACTCTTTGCCGCTTCGGTGTCGAGACGCTCGCACGCTGCGACGCACGAACGCGTCGATGCATCCAAACCGGCGGCGGTCTCACCCTCAGCGCGCGTCGACTTTAACGCCGCGTCCGAGTAGTGTCTGCACGCATCGACGAGCTCAGAGGCGTACACGTCGAGCGGTACGTTTTTATCGGGTTCAGAAGTCATCGGAATCGTCGCGCGGTCGAGCAAGGCGAGACCGACGCGTCGGTGTGTGGGGGTCTGGAGTTTTGATTGATTTCTCCGCGCGTGCGACGCGTAAAGTTGAAAAGTTCAACTTTATGGATGACACGACGAGAAACACGCATCGCATCGATTAATTAAAAACAAGCACTCACAAACAATCGCGATCGCATCAAAAGCCACGGACGCGGGTTCATCCACGGATCCAGGATTCGTCGTTTCTCTCACCGTCGTTCTTCGCGCTCTCTTTTGCGTCGCTCTCTTCTATTCTCGCTCGGCAAACCCTCATCCCCGATTTCCTTTGCCGCGCGTTGACTCGGCGTCAATCGAGATTTGCTCGACGCCTTATCCCCGAACCGTCCTCTGTTCGCCTCGACGACGCGAATCTTACGCTCCTCTTCTTCCCGGGCGAGTTTTTCTTCGTTTCTATCCAACGCTTCGCGAAGCGCGATGTACCCCATGCCGCCGGTGATGATCACCAAGAGCACGACGGCGATGGCGAACGCGGCGCCGGCGATGGGATCACCCGACCCGGATGCAGACGAAGACGCGGCGGCGAATCGTTCATCCGCCGCGAACGATGTCGGCGCGGACGCGACGGCGATACCGGTAGCCGCGTTGAAGATTCTATCCCTTTTCTCGCTGCCGCTGCTGCCGCGCGACATCACCATCGTCGTCTTTGTCTCATCGTTTTCGTTCGACGAAGACGAAGACGCGCGAGCGAGCGATTGCGTGCGTCGCACCGCGCGAGTCGGCGTCGGCGTCGGCGGCGATGCCGTCGTCGCGCGGATCACAGACATCGCACACGTCTTCATCTTTTTCAGTGTCAGCGCGCGGACGAGTGTCGTCATTAATCATCACGCCCTCGCACTCGTCCGATGGGTCGATCCAACGGTCGCGAACGACGACGACGATAGAGCGATACATGGATTAAAGCATCTGGGACGTCGTATGGGCGCGGGAATCGTCAAAGCACGTCGGTGACATGCGTCGTCGTCGTCGTTCGGCGCCGCTAGCGATGCGTCCACTGAAAGCGGGCACCCCACCACCGACGACGTCTCGAGGCGCGAGACGCGCGCCGCGGCGCGCGAGACGGGCTTCGACGTCGCGGGTGGGTGCGAGCGGTGATGCGTCGGCGTTTGCGTCGATGCGGGAGTACTTTGCGCGCGTGGATGACGAAGTTATGCGAGAAGAGTTGTCGGATTGGAAGGATGATTCCGAAGCGGAAGCGACGCGCGAACGAACGCCGGATCGGAAGGGTGGAGCCGCGCCGAAGACGCTTCCTCCCGTGTTCGCGGCGCCGGATCCGGAGATGATTCGGAAGATGGTTGCGTTGCGGGCAACGCCGCGTCGGTCGGATCCGATGGCGACGATTCGAAGGTTGGGTCGGAGAATCGTGTGCGGAGACGCGGCGGCGCCGGGATCGAGCGGGGTGGGCGGACGAAGGCGGTCGGATTCGGGGCATAGGGCGCGATGGGCGGCGATGGATCGCGGTGATGACGACGATGAATACGTCCGTGGGGAAGACGCCGGCGTCGACGAAGAGGAGGCTCACGCGTCGCACGATGGTTTGTACGGGTTGCTCCTCAGAGCGGCTCAAGAAGACCGCGAGCGGACCCAATCGTTACCGCACGGTTACACGATTGAAGAGGTAAACGCGGCGAGCGCACCGTGTGAGGAACTCATCGCGATGTCGCGCGCGTTTGAACTCGAAGACCCGAGAGTGGGGTCGCTGGTGAATGGATTGGGAAGCGCTGTCGCGCACGTTTTGAGAGACGAATCAAAGATGGCTGTCGGCTACACGCTCACGTACGAAAATCGCGCGCCAGATTGGGATAATCAGAGGGCGTTGGCGCTTCCGCCGCGCCTGGCGCACGTCTACATTGCGCGTGAATACAGAATGCGAGGTCTCGGTACCGCGTTCGTCGCTTGGTGGAGAAAATCGTTCGCCTTGCGATGCGAGTTTTTCGCAGTCGATTCACCAAACGACGCCATGCGGTCCACCCTGAGAAGGATAGACTGCGCGCTCGCGACGACGCGGTCGGGGCACGGGGCATCGAGCGTGCACTACGTGACGCGCTTAGCTGATGATTCTAGAACGAAGAGTCCGACGACGTGAACCGAAAGGGTCTGCAAGTCGGATTCCATTGATTGTAACATTAACATGAATTTTAGCGCATTCGCGGATTTTGCGCAATTTGCGCGGAATGCAGCTTCACAAGAGTCGAGCGTGCGACACCGAGCTCGCACCTATGTACTTGCCGCGCGCGCGGGACTTTTCTACGTCGTATCCAGCGATTAGCTTTGCGCGAATTTTGTCGGGAATGCTCATGGAATCTTCAACGTCGCGTTTCGTCGCCGGACGTCCGAGGAGTCGTTCCATGTCGGCGCGTCTGACGCCGTTTTCTAGCATGTCGCGCGTCTCCACGCCGCTCTCGAAAGATTCCCAAATCATCCGTTCCTCGAGCTGTTTGCCGATGGATTCCGACACTTTGGAGGCTGTTTTGATTTCATCGACGGTTTCTTTCGCCTTTGCGTCGAGATTCGCGGCGTCGCATCCTTCTAAATCGTCAAAGTATACGCCGCACGCTCGCACGCTCACCGTTTCACCATTCTGGTCGCATCTGATACTCAAGTTTTCGTGCAAAGCATCAATCACCTCTGCGGTGACGACACCGCCTCTAATGTTTGCGTCAGCACCGAGAGAATCTTTGCGCAAGAGCGCCGCCATCTCTTGAATCGCCGTCAGTCGCGCCTGAAGCGCCAACCAATGCAATCTTCTTTTAGTCAACGTTTCCATGAGCGGAATTGCCTCGGAGCCGAGCCCTTTATAAGAATCCAAGTCACCCTGAATCCTCGCGATTGATTTCATGACGCGCTCACGCCCTCGCCAATCGAGTTCGTACCTCTCTTCGCCCACCGCATACCCTTCGTCACCCTTCTCCAAAAGCCTTGGAGTCCACACGACAGGATTCTTACCGATGGACATCACTCGAACTTTACCCATCGCCTCTGCCGCCTCATCCATCACCGTGGTCTCGATCGCCTCTGCCGCATCACACACGTTAGGATGCAGCGGGTCAATTGTCAGTGCACCGTCGATGACCTCGCACGTCCACTCTCCTCGATCGTTTGATTTCGCGGCGCCGAAGCGCAACTGCACCGCCGCGCCCAACTCTCCCAACGACCCAAACTGCCGCTGCGATACCTCCATCGCGTCGCGAATCGATGCGAGCGGGACATCCAACGGCTTTGTAAAGCTAAAGTCGCCGATGGACACGCGCGCCGTGTCGCACGCGCTCGAAATTCTTCGCACCGATTTGGATTCCTCAGTCAACTTGAGCCACGACATGTGTCCGACGTCGCCCGCGTGCTTTGCGCGCACGGTTCGACGCGCGCGAGTCGGGTCAACGACGAAATCGAGAGATACGTCCGACGCGTTCGGGCGCGCCGAGATTCCGAGCGTCACGCGCACGGCGAGCGACATCCTCTCTCTTCGCGCGTCGCGCGCGCGCGTGTTCGAGAGTGAAGGCATTCGAGCGTTTTTTCGAGCGTTTTCTCGTTATCCGAATTTACAACTATGAGTGAACTAATCTATGGATGCGAACATCTCAAGGACGATGTCGTCGTCGATCGACGCGTCGAGGCCGCACGCAACGACTGGCGTGACGACAGACTGAAGCCGACTCGCACCGTCGACTCTTGCGCCGAGACTGGCGTCGAGCGCCGACGCGAAGCGCTCGGCCGCCGGCGTGGTTCTGTGGTACAATCGACAAGACAAAGTTTGACTGAGACTCAGTTTTGCGCGCGACGTGCACGCGTCGATTACAGTCACGATGTCGTCGATTTTTGTTTCTTCGGCGCTTCGCACGGAAACATTCAGGCGAATGAAACGCTCTTCGCGGTAGACACACCGCGCTTGAAATGCGTCATTCGGGCCCGATTCCGACTGAGCGATTGACTTGTCGACAGTCTCATCGCCCTCGTCGTCTTCGTGAGCGCCCGGGCCCTTGCCGATGATGAGAATGGGTGCTATTTCACCGATGCAATTCTTGGGGAGATCGGTGACGACGAGTTGCGTCACGAGAGGTTGCCATGAAAATTTCCTTGCGCTCGCCGCGATTTCATTCTCGAGCGCGTCGAGCATCACCCTCGATGGATGCGCGTTCGCCGCCGCGTACTCGTCTCCGTATTTCGCGCTGCTATACAGTGTAAGGGCGAGAGACTGCGACCCGAGCGGCGCGCCTGATATTTCAGCGACAGCCACCGCGCTTCGCATGGCGCGTTCGAGTTGCGACGCGATGCCCGGAACGAGATCCAACGTCGTGGGCTCCATACCAATCTGTCCGGCGACGTGGACGAGACCGTTCACTCCGATCGATTGACCGTATGGTCCTATGCACGCCGGCGCCCAAGTGGACAAAGATTGCACGTGCAAAGACTTTCTATTCGTCTTTTCGCCCAGCGTAAATAGACAATCGATTTGCACTTTCGTTCCATCCGGAAAGCTCGTCGCGACGCACGCTCTGGCGCTCGGAGCCACGGATCTCATGTGCTTGGAGTACACCGCGTTCACCTGAGCGAACTGAGACATGTCATCGAGATACACGTGCGTCATCGTCACCTTGTTCCACGCCTCTCGCTCTGCTTCTTCGCCGAGCTCCGCTGCGATTATTTGTTTAGCACGCTGAAAAATCGCTTCGGCGCACATCGAGTGATCCGCACCCGAACACCTGAGCGAGACGCTTAAGTGTGAAACACTACCCGTGATAGAGGACGCTTTTCGACTCAGCGAAGAGCTCACGCGACAATCCGAACCTTGAACGCGCGCGAGAGATCCGCCTGGCTCAACGTCGAATCGTAGGCGCTCTACCGTCACCGCTGGCAGACGCTCAAAGTCATCCTCGATCCACGTTAACTCAGCCGGAGCGATCTTCTCCCCGCCTGGCTTGAGTACGACGTCGAAAGACTCTATCACTAAGTGCCCGCTCGGCGCGAATCTATCCGCGCTCGTCGTCACGACGCGTGTCTCTTTGAACTCCATTCTTGCCCTCGCAAACAGCGGACAGTCCACCACCAACGTCTCAAACTCCCCACCCTCACCCGCGCAGTACGACCCGTACTCATCCTCGATACGCACCAATTCAGGCGTCGCATCGACGATGGTCATTCCCAAATGCTTCTCCGGGCGTAACCCCATCGCCGCAACCTTTATCAACCGCGCGTCGACGCCTCGCTCCGCCGTCCGCCGAAGCACCTCCCTCTGCGGTACCCGCCACAACGGCGCGATGGACGTCAACCCGAGATCCGCACACACAGACTCCACCCTCAGCCTCTGATAATCGCTCAAAATCGCCCCCGAACACACCGCGTTTACCTCTGGCATCGCTTTTTTCACCCCTGCGAGCAGCGCCCGCAAATCCTCCACCTCATCCCCGTTCTCCCCTTCCTTTGGGTACTCCAGCCCCAACGCCCTCGACCGCCCGCGCATCCGTCGCCGAAACACCCTCAACCCGGTGAGTTCCCCGAGCGCATCCATCGCCCTGTGTCCAACCGTTTGAAAGCAGTGCGAGTCCGACTCCTCTTCCAGCGGGTCCAGCGGGCAGAGGTTGGCGAGACACACGACGTCGGCGTCGTCCCTCCCCGCGGTTTCCATCGCCGCCAGCGCGCCGTCCTTCCCACCAGAGACGAGCGCGACGCACGCGTACTTCCCCATCGTCGCGAGAACAAAAGAAACAACCCGCTCCCTCGGTCGTGTCGGGTCCCTCGCGTCGTTCTGCCGTCGCCCCAGCGATTCCAACTGTTTCGACACCGGGTTCGTTCATCCTCGAACCGTCGTTTCTAAGGTTTGTCTCGCACGCGCAATGCGTGTTTTTCATCGATCACGCACAGAGCCATCGATCGTTCGGGGTTTCGGGGTTCAGTTTCCGGATAATCGTATGTGTAAACACTATAGATTCACACGCCGGGCGATTCGCGTGACGTCGCGCGAACGATGCGGAAGATCGCGACGCGACGCGCCGGGAACGAACGCCCTTTCGCGCGCCGACGAAGAGAAAATAATTGAGAAATCACCGAACGAGACGCTCTTCTTCCAACCGTAAACCATGGTGTCCGCGATGACGACGACGAGCGCTGCGTGCGCGAACAACAAAACGCTTTCTGCGATCAACAAGACGAAAAAGGCGTCAACCGTGACGACGACGCGACGACGTGCGATGACGACGGCGACGCGGGCGAAGGTTGTCGACGATGAAGCCGATGTAACTTCATCCGTTAACTTTGGACGACGCGCGGCGATGGCGCTCGCCGGGGCGATGGCGATGCGGGCCAAGCTCGCGCGCGCGGTCGATGAGGACGGCGTCGTGGTCGAAGCACCCGCATCGGATGCGGAAACCGCCGAAGCGCCCGCGGTGCCGAGCGCGCCGAGCGTGCCGCAGGGGACGGACAACGCGTTGGATGCGTACGAAGCGGCGACAAGAAGCGGTGGGAACTCTAACACGGCCAAGGCGCTCGTGAGCAAAAGTTCGGGGTCGGCGAGAAAGGTTTCGACAAAGGACGCAAGCGAGGGACCGCCGGCGGGCGCGCTCGCGGCGATTCCGGCTGTGCTCGGTCTCGGTGGGTTCGCCGCGTTCAAGGCGTTGAGCGGTGGGTCTTCGGAGGACGATGAAGAGGATTTCGAGCCGGTGCGCAAGGCGGCGCCGGCTCCGTCCGCTGTGAAGGCTGTCGAAAAGCCCAAATTTGAGGCACCGAAGATTGAAGCGCCCAAGTTTGAAATGCCGAAGATGCCGGGTTCCAAACCTCTTCCGCCGGATGCTCCGCGACCGAACTTCCCTTCTCGCGCGGAGGCGAGCTGGAACCAGCCCGAAGAGGAGGAGGAAGAGGAGGAGGAAGAAGAGGAGGTGATTGAAGAGGTGAAGGAGGTTGTCCAAAAGGTTTCCAAGTCGTCGTCGAGCGACGAGGGCGAATCCGGTAACCCGTTCGCCAACGCGCTAAAGGAGAGGGCTGCCGCCGCTGCGGCAGCTGCTGCGGAACAAGCCAAGGTTGCTGCCGCCGCCGCCGCTGAGCGTGCGAAGGCTGCCTCGGCTGAGAAGGCGGAGCGCGATCGCAGACTCGAAGAGAGCGACGCCGCCCAGCGCAAGTTGCGCGAAAAGCAATTGATTGCCGAGGAGCGCGAACGAATCAAGGCTCAAAAGCAAGCGCGTGCCGAGGCCCAACGCGCCGAGCGCGAAGCGGAGAAGGAGCGCCGTGCCGAAGAAAAGCGTATTCGCGATGAGGAACGTAAAGCGAAGAAGGAAGCGGCTCGTGAGGCTCGCGAAGCTGAGAAGGCGGATACGATTGCGGCTCGTACCTTGTTCAAGTCCAATCCGAACGAACCTGTTGCTGAAGAAAAGTCGTTCACTGGGTTCTTTAAGAAGAGCAAAGACGCTGATGCCACCATCCCGGCGAAGACGCAGCGCATGAAGGCCCCTGCTGTTCCGGCGAAGACGCAGCTCATGAAGGCGCCGAAGCAAACCAAGCCTCGTCAAACGCAAAAGGTCTCCAAGCCGAGTGGTGAGGTGACTCTCCCGAAGAACTTTCCGAGCGTGGAAGATTTGGAGGGCTTGTCCAAGGAAGAAAAACTCGAGCTTGCGGACGAGGCGGATAGATACGCTGAACGCTTGGCTGCCAAGGCTGACTCTGCGGAGAAGTTTGCCACCGGTGGTGTCGTTAACTTTTTATTCTTCCTCAAGCCTGGCGCTGAAAAGCAAGCGGCTCGCGCGCGAGAAGTTGCGGACCTCGCCGCCGTTGCGGCGATGAAGGTGCGCGCCGCCGCTAACGGTGGTGGTTCCTCTGGCGCCTTGGTTGCAGGTATCGCCACGCTTCTCATCGCCGGCGGCGCTGCCGTCGTTGTCGGTGGGAGCGTTGATTTCTCCGCCATGAGCTCCAACTCTGGCAGCGACTCTGCAACCAAGGTGAAGATCTCTCGCGCAAACCCGCGCGCGAAGGCGCCGTCTCCAGTCTTTGGTGGTCAATCCAAGACGGCTCCGAAGCTTCGGGATGTTGAGGCGATGGAAGCGATGGAAAAGGTTGCTCGCGGCGAGAGTGACGCCATGTCTCTGTACGACGCGATGCGTCGCTAATGCGCGCGTGATTTTTAATACAGATTGATGATCATTTCAACAGTTCTAAAGCGTGTACCGGTACATTTCGGGTTTCAAGTAAAGTGAGTCTCATACGGCTCGCATGACGCCATTCTTTCGAGCAGCTATTTCTGCGCGCTTCGCCACCGCAAACGCCGCCATGATTGAGTCGCCCAGCCCATCCGTAATCATAAACTCAGTCAAGTCGATGCCACCGCTATCATCTAGATCAAAGACACACCATATGTTTTCTACGACGCTTCTCACATCTTGAATGTGAGCGACGTCATCTTTGATATTGAAGGATTTGATGAGCGCTCGCACGACTTCGTCCTTTTCAAGGCAACCTGAACCATCTTCGTCCCAGTATCGAAACCATTCGCGTTTGTCCGTCACGTGAGGAACTCGCTCATACTTGCGCAAGCGAGCGGGATAGCGTTGACTCACGTACTCCAACAAACCACCCTTTCCGACTAGCGCTTCCTTCGTGACCACGCCCTCGTATCCCCCGGCAAACTTGGGCCATATCATGGGTAAATCCTTCTCCAACCGCCTCCAATCGACCGGTAACTGCGCGCGAATGACGGATAACACCCGATCTCTTCCCATCGCGCCTTGACTTTCTACATCGCACAGTCTAAACCACTCGTCTGCATCTTCACTCGGAAACGGTACGCCAATCGCTCGTCTACAGCTGACTCGGCAGATCGGACACGTTGACGCGCATGTGCTCGCCTCTACCACCGCTCTAGCGCACCTCTCGTGGAAAAAGTGAGGGCACGTTCGCACACCTTCCTCGTCCGCGTACACAGCGGTTCGCTCCTTACACAATGGCTCAAAACAGATCGCGCACTCTTGATACTCCTCGGACACGTGTAGATCCCCACCACGCGTGCTGTTATCCCCTTCGAGCGCATCACACCACACATCGCTGCTTCTTCGTCGTCTGCTCTCCCTCTCCACGATCTTCTCCGTCGCCGACGCGCCCCGTCTCTTGTGATGCTCCGCCGGGTCGAACACTCCCGGTATCGCCGGCGCGAAGTGCTGGCGAATCTGCGTCTTATTCGCGTTCGCCGTGTGCGTCGGAATCCTCATCGCGTTGCCCATCGCGTGTCGCCGTCGTCGTCGTCGCCGTCGTCCAACTCTCGTCGACGCGCGTTCGTTATCCTCTCTCGAATCGACGGTTCGGATTGCGCTGCACGATCCCAAACGCGAAACGACCGCACGTCCCGTCGTTCGCGCGCTCGACGTTTCGCGTCACTCGCGGGCCAAATCGATGACGCAGACGAACCCGCGTCTTTCTCGGGTCGTTTTCGTTCGTCGGCGTCGTCGGCGTCGTCGCGCGGCGTCGCGATTTGGGAAGAAGCGCCACTGGGCACTCGCGTGACTCGGACAAAACTCGGACAAACGGATATACATAAAGACCCACTTTTAAAGGTGATCATATTGTAAAAATATTATTTGTTCGCTTGACACGAACTTCTATACGAGACCAAGGGTCCGCGCGATCGTCAGGCGACGCGCGATCGTCAGGCGACGCGCGATTCATCGACGCGCGCGCACGCACGACGCGCACCGACCGCGACTGCGAGACTCCCTCTTTGAGTCTTTTCGTTCTCGCGTTCCACGCGTCTTTTCAGCGCCGCTTCGAGGGCAGACGTTCTCGCGATACGCACGCAGTTGAGGGCGTCGTTGCGTTCGGTTGAGGGCTGCGTGACGACCGAAACCGACGGCAAAGATGTCGTTCCGTCCCGGTTCCAAGGCGAGCGAGCGCAAGAAGGGGTTCAAGAAGGCGATCGATGCGGATGAAGCGCGTCGTAAGCGCGAGGGTGCGTTCGAGAGACGATGGGTCGCGGTCGTCGTGACTTCGATTTTGCTTAAAAAAGAGGATCTGGCGGCTCTTTTAAAAGCTCTTTTGACGACTCGGTGGAATCGACGACGACGCGGTGGACTGACGATGAGTGAAACGCTTTTTCGTTTGTGCAGACAACATGATTCAAATCCGTAAGGATAAGCGCGAGGAGGCGATGTTGAAGAAGAGAAGGTGCGCGCGAAGGAGGACGCGAAGAAAGGCGAACGCACTTGAAGACGCGCGCGCGACCCGCGCTTGGGTTATTGACGACGACGCGAGGACTAACGATGGAGTTTGAATGAACGACGAAAACAGAGATGGTGCCGCGAGCAGTGCGGTTTCGGACTCGACGGCGATGACTGGATCGCCGAGCGGTGGTTCGATCACTAGCAAGTTGTCGCAGTTGCCGCAAATGTTTGAGGCGCTTCAGAACCCGGATCCGAATGTTCAGCTCGAAGCCACGGTGGCGTTCCGCAAGTTGCTCTCGATCGAGCGCTCGCCGCCGATTGATCAAGTCATCGAAACTGGCGCTACGCCGTGTTTTGTGCAATTTTTGCAGCGCACCGAGTTCCCCAAGTTGCAGTTTGAAGCCGCCTGGGCGTTGACGAACATCGCGTCTGGTACGAGCGAACACACCAACGTCGTCATCGATCACGGAGCTGTTCCTATTTTTGTCGCTCTCCTGAGCTCTGAGAACCCGGATGTTCGTGAGCAAGCCGTCTGGGCCCTCGGTAACATTGCCGGTGATAGCCCGAGATGCAGAGATTTGGTGCTCCACGCCAACGCTTTGCACCCGCTTCTTGGGCAGCTCAACGCGGAAGCGAAAATCCAAATGTTGCGAAATGCCACGTGGACTTTGTCCAACTTTTGCCGTGGTAAGCCGCAACCGGACTTTACTCTGCTTCGCGCGGCGCTTCCAGCGCTCGGCAGATTGGTGCACTCGAACGACGAGGAAGTGCTCACGGATGCGTGCTGGGCTCTCTCCTACCTTAGCGACGGCACCAACGACAAGATCCAAGCCGTCATCGAAGCCGGCGTTTGCCGTCGCTTGGTTGAGCTATTGGCGAGCAACCACCCAAGTGTGTTGATTCCAGCCCTGAGAACTGTCGGTAACATTGTCACTGGTGACGATTACCAGACGCAAATCATCATCAACTGTGGGGCACTCAAGGCGTTGAACGGCTTGCTGGTTGGCGACTACAAGAAGAGCATTAAGAAGGAAGCTTGCTGGACGGTTTCGAACATCACCGCGGGCAACAAGGATCAAATTCAAAGTATCATCGACGAGGGCATCATCCCGCCGTTGATTGAGCTCCTCGCCAACGCCGAGTTTGACATCAAGAAGGAGGCTGCGTGGGCCGTGTCCAATGCCACGAGCGGTGGCACGCACCAGCAAATAAAGTTTCTCGTTAGCAACCACTGCATCAAGCCTTTGTGTGACTTGATCACTTGTAGCGATTCGCGCATTGTCACGGTTGCGTTGGAGGGTTTGGAGAACATTCTCAAGGTGGGCGAAACCGATCGCGCCGCGGGTCCGGATCCCGAGGCGCCCAACGTCTTTGCGCAGCTCATCGACGAAGCCGAGGGCTTGGAGAAGATTGAGTCGCTTCAAAACCACACCAACAACGACATTTACGAAAAGGCGATGCGTATTTTGGAGCACTACTTCGGTTTGGAGGATGACGACGCGCAAAACCTCATGCCCGAGGTTCAGGGCAACCAGTTTGCCTTCGGCGTTCAGGGCGCGCCGCAAGGAGGCTTCAACTTTTAGCGGACAACAATCACTTATTAGAAGACGAAGAAAGACGAAGGAGAGGAGACGTGCCCATCACGCATGAAACGAATACACGATCATCACACAAAGTAGTGTTCGCGATACGACGATGACGACAATATGATTGTAACGAAACCAATCCAAATCAAATCCAGACAACCGCTACTCGTTTCGCTCTCAACAGGACTGTTTCGACAAAACGCGATTAAAAATCCAGCGTGTCGATTTATTTACACTGACCGATTTGGGCGACACGGCGGCGTCGCCATCCAACAACAAAACGGTCTCTTCGGCGGCGACACCCATAAGTACGAGCGCGACTTTAGTCCTCGCGGTGGCTACAATGATGTCAATCATTTTACAATTCTAGACTTTGAAATTGCTAAGATAGCGCGCTTTAATTTCTCTATAGCTTGAGCGACACGCTCAGCGCGTCCTTTTGCGGTATCCAATCGGGCTTCCACACTTGATCGTACTCAAACATTGCGTCGATGAGACGCGTATCGTACCGTCCCGCAGTCGTGTCCACGTACTCCAAAAATCCCGGTGCACCGGGATAGACGACGTTATCCGCGACGACCACGGTCCCCGAGCTCACGATTCCCGCCTTTTCGTACAGTTGTAAATCCGGAAGGTACCGCTCCTTGGCGTGGTCCAGAAACAACACGTCGGTTCGTCCACCCTTCCCCTTGACCGCATCCACGAACGCCCTCGCATCTTCCAACGCATCGCTCCCAGCCATCGTCAACACGGTGACCCGATCGCTCAACCCGGCGAAATCGAGAGCCCACCGCGCCACCTCGGCGTGTCTCTCCTCGTACTCCACGCACAGCAGCCGACCCTTCTCTGGGCTCCTCTTCGCCAATCTCGACGCCGTCGCGATCGCCGAGTACCCCAAAAACGTCCCAATCTCCACGACGCACTCCAACGTCTCGCAAGACTCCAACACCTCGTCGTACTTGCCCACCTTTTCCGCGCCGAGCTTGTACATTGGAAAGTACTCTCCAAACGCGTCGTACGCGTCCAGCACGCTCTTCGCGTCGCCCTTTGTCGCGTTCGCCTCCACGTACGCCTCGATATCCGACGGTTTACTGTACGACCAACGCGAGTAAAACTCGGACGACGACGCTTTCGACGACGCTTTCGACTCGCTCGACGTCGAAACCAATAACCCGAGCGACGCCGTCACCCATTCCCTTCGTCCGAAACCACCAATAATCGTTTCTCGTCCTTCACCATCCCGCCGCATCGCCGCGCATCGCGTCGTCGTCCTCGGTCGACCGCATCGCGTCGTCGTCGCGCTTCCACCGCGCCTCGTCGTCGTCCGTTGAACCGGCGTCGACATGACGATTCGCGCGCGAGTCGCCGCGGTCTGTGGAACCAACAAAGTCATCCAGCTGATGAAAAAATCGAGTGTCGTTCCAACACATCACACTGTTTATACATACATACAAAACACCCGGAAAAACTGTGAACGCAACACGATTCGGCCGTTCGTTTCGTCAACCAGACGACGACGCGCGCGACGACGCGCGCGACGACGCGCGCGCGCCCTTCGTGACGTTTTCGTCGAGGATATTTTTGTGTGTTCGAGAGTAATCATGGCGACGCTGCGTGGTGTGGGAACGATGCGGGCGTCGTGTGTGCGACGGTTCGAGGCTGGTCATACGCGTGAGAACGCGCGCGCGACCAGTGCCGGTTGCGCCGCGCGCGCGCGTCCGAGTGGGGCGTCGGAGCGGCGAAGGCGCCGCGCGCGCCGATTGAGTGTTCGCGCGACGGATGCGGGGCGAACACGCGCTGATGTTGTTGATGATCGATCATCGACCCGAATGCGTTCGCGAGCGGTTGGCGCTGACGCTGGCGCCGTCGCGGAAAAGTCAAATGGGAAAGTGTACGCGGACGCGCGATGGATGTCTGAAGTGCGACAAGGAGGGATGTTTGGAATGGTTTTGATGTTTGCGATGGGGTTCGGGGCGCAGTATGCGCCGTGGAAACCTTGGAAGACGATGCGCGGGGCGGCGGCGGTGCAGACGAGCGCCGTGGCGAGCGTCGAGGACGCTCAGACGGCGGCGACGCTCGCGGCGTTCGAACTCGGGTTGGAGATTGGGGATCGTGACGGAAAAAAGTATTCCGAAGGGGTTGTTGAGAGTGATGCGATGTCGGAGGAGGCGCTCGAGGTGGAAAACGCAAGCGGGCGCGAGAAGAGTGGTGGAACGTTGACGACGGCTTTCGTCGGCGGGTCCGTCATCGCGGCGGCTATTTTCGCGTATTACGAGCGATATGCAATCGTCGCCTCGGTTTACAAGGCTCTCAGCATGCTCACAGAAGTGGATCCAAAGTTTGTATCGCCGTTCGATGAGTTGAAACGCGCCAATCTCGAGCACGACTCGAAGACGGATGCGCTCTCGGCAGAGTGGGCGGAGCGTTTGCAAGCGGAAAAGACCAAGAGTCGAGCGAGCGCCTCAGAGTTTGAGCGGCGCATCGAATCGGACCGGGCCGAGTTTGAAGAACTCGAGAGAGCATTGCGCGAATTAATCAGCGCCAAGGATACCGAGATTTCGAACCTCGTCGGTCAACTTGCGGATTTAAAGCGTGCCTACGAGGAAGAGCGACTTGTGTCTGAAAACGCATCGGCGGCTTCAAAGGATGCCAATGAACAGCTCGCGCGCTCGCGCCAGGCACTCGAAGAAGCGGAGGAAAACAAACGCGAGCTCTCTAACGAAATGGAGTCCATCAAGCGAGAAATCGTCAACGCTCGCGACGAATGCGCGTCGCTTCAATCGGCTCTCGAAGCATCCAGAGGCGAGCACTCAGATGCGTCTGGCGTGGTTGCCGAACTCGAAGAAAAGCTCGAGACGGCTTTGAGCTCGGAAGAGTCTCTTAAGCGTGAGTTGACGGCTGTCAGCGAGGAGCGCGATTCGGTGCGTTCTGCTCTCGAAATGTCCAAGAGCGAGCACGAAGGCGTGTCCGGCGACGTCGCGGCGCTCAAAGAAAAGCTCGAGACGGCTTTGAGCTCGGAAGAGTCTCTTAAGCGTGAGTTGACGGCTGTCAGCGAGGAGCGCGATTCGGTGCGTTCTGCTCTCGAAATGTCCAAGAGCGAGCACTCGGATGCGTCCGACTTGGTTGCCGAACTCAACGAAAGAGTCGCAGCTCTTCAAATCGAGATTGATGAGAAAGTCGCGCTGATTGAAGACTCCAAGAGATCGTACGCCGGCGAACTCGCCGAAGCGAAATCGAAGAATGACGAACTCTCGTCCGAGCTCACAAAAGTAAAGTCGCAAGCAGCCGACGCGATGGCAAACTTTGTGCATTTGGACTCGGTAGTGACGGACATCGTGTCGACTGTGAACGAATTACGCCGTCTCAGCCACATGGTGACTGAAGAGAGCCCGATATTCGAGCACGAGTTTGTCGTCCAGGATGTTCCCGCTCTTGGAGACGGCGAGTTCGTCGTCATTGTGGGATCCTGGAACAGCTGGGATGCGCAACAAGGGGATGTGATGACTTATGACGCCGAAAACGACGTACACAAGGGATTCGTACAGCTTCAAACGGATGTCGTGTACGAGTATAAATATTGTGTGTGTACCAGCGACGGGGACGTGCGCCACGAGCGACTCTGGCAGACTGGGGCGAACTCTGCGTTTTGCGTCGCTTCTTCGCTCATGGAGGATCACGACTTGGTTCAAAAGGCGACTCTCCAAAGCAAATGGCAACCAGATCCGGCGAATGCGCCCATCAGCTTGTACAGGAGTAACGGCGAGTGTTTAACCATGGGGGCGACGAAACTTATGACAGATTTACCGACGAGTTTGATTGCTGACGCTATCGATCAGCTGTCGAACATCATCACGAAAACTGAGGCGGTGGTGGAAAACAAAAACGTGGGCTCGCCCCGTTAAGACTGTCCGACTCAGACGAAATGTTATAAATTACAGTGAAACTATCAATGCGACGCTACCACGAACCTCATTTACAACCCGATCCAATAAGAACGCCCATTAGGATTGTGTATCATGTTGCACTGTCTCGGCGACGACACGACCCACTCGTACCACATTTTATATCCGTCAACTTTGCGCCAAATCGTAAAATCCACGACGTCGTCCTTGTTCACTACGATGGGTGCTCGAATTGGGAAATATATCGGAAACCAAGAGAACATGAGCTCGCCGCTCGGTCCCAAGGTGTGGTTTTCTGGATGTATGCTGCAACGAACGTGGCCAGAAGAGCCGTCGTACAGGAGCGCGTCAAAGTACCCCGCGAAGCCGTGAATCGTCGCCGGACCAACGGCTTCCTCTTCACGCCACAAAATTCGCGTGCAGCGTTCATTGTTGATCACCTTCGCATTATTCGGATGCACAAACTCCCACACCCGTCGCGGTTTCCCTACTCTATAGAATCTATGCATCTTCACCACGTAGGGTGTTTCCAGAGATTTGAGATCGTTTTGAGCCTTGGCGGCGTTGTACAACTTGGCCGCCGTAATGGGCGCTACAAAGGATTCGTACGAACGAGGAACGCTCACTCCCGTCGGTTTCAGAAACCTTTGCGCGCCATCCAAGCACTCTGGACTCAGCTCGTTGTCACCAAAGCTCCCGAGGAGCTCACTCACGAGGATGTCAACATTTAAGTCGAGGGCGCACGTTCTCATGTCGCCTGGAAAAATCTGCACCTTGTCCTGCAAGCCTTCCCGCACAACCAAATGTTGCAACGTTACGACTGCGTTTGGATTCTTCTCCACCGCGTACACCTTGATGCGTCTCTGCGCCCGCTCCGCGGCGCGCAGAGATGCTCGAACAAGCGGCCCTCTACCCGCACCGACAACCATGACAGAGCCTTCTTCGTCTTCGTTGACTAAATCCAACAACGCACATCGAACCGCTTCCTCGTACTGGATGTATTTGCTCGCATCTTTTTCGAAAGTCTCGTAAGTCACGCTCTCCAGGTTATCCATCAACGGTTGAAGCGGTGCCTGCAAGTAATCTCTGTACGGCATCTCCAACAACTCCTGCTCTGTCGCTTCCTCGACGCCTCGAAACAGGTGCACGATGTATTCCCAGTACAGTCGAAGAGGGTGCGCGGCGTCGACGTCCATTCGATCTTCATCACCTTCGATATCTCCCGGTTTAATCGCGTCAATGCGGTTGCCTCGCTCGTCTCTATCGCTAATCACAATCTGAATGTTGTGCTTGAACAGCTCTCGAACAACCCTTTGCAAATTTTTCGGCAAAACTGGAAATCCTCTGGCGTTACGACTGAAAGCGTCGATGCGAAGCGCGCATGCCCCGACTCGTTCTCCCAACCATTTCCTCCATCGATCACCCTCGAGAGGGCTACCCAGATGATTCTTCGCGCTCGCAGACACATCTATGAGCGCGTACACGTTCGAGTGATGCCCGAGCGCAGCGCACACCGACGTCCACGTTGCGTAGTCTGACTCATCCTCCGCTCGAACGCGAAGCCACGTCTTGGTGTGCGTCAACCCGGGAAGATTTTCCGACAACACCTGCGACAGCAACACCGCGTCGTAACCCTGACACCCGATCGCGGTCAACGACAACGTGTACGCATGCGCGCCGACGTGCGCCGCCCATCGCAACTCTCTGGCCAACGCCGCCGTCCACTTCGCTCGCGCCGCCTCGCCATCCGCGCCGTTCTCTTCCGCCGCCGCTGCTTCCTCCACCGCGCGCGCCTCACCCTCGATCGTCGTCGACGCACGAAGAACCACGCGCGTTGACCACTCCTCCGAGCTCAACACCGTATCGCTGTGCGCGAACGGCGTCGTCGGGTACGCGTCGCCATCCAGCGCTGCGCACTCATCCCTTGCGCACGGTACGACGACGAAATCAAACCCACCGGCGTGCGCGCGCGCGAGTGCCTCAGCGGGATCGTCGCGCACGCCAGCCACAGCGCTCTCACATCCGGCGTACGCGGCGTCGCCGAGGTCTTGGCGTTTACCTAGCGGCATGAACGGTTCGCAAAGTGACGACGAGACAGTTCGTCACTTTTCGTTGCTCGGAAATGCGCGACGCATCGCATCCCGTCCTCGCCTCCCGCGCGCGCGTCGCGACGGGTCCGACGGTGCACGCGCGACCGGCGACGTCTCGGACGCGTCGCGCGACGATTCACGCGTCGACATCGTCGTCGTCGTCGTCGTCGTCGTCGAACGACGTGACTTCGATTGTTCAGCTCAAATCGGCGCTTCAAAAGATTGCTGACGAACGTCGCAAAAACGATAAAAGACCGACGTGGATGGACGTCGAGGGCGCGCGCGCGCGATTGCCGCGAGATAAACGCCCGTGGGGCTTCGTACACTTCATCGGTGGGGCGGTGTTGGGGTCGTATCCGGAGATTGCGTACGATTCGTTTCTAGGAAGAGTCGCGGACGAAGTCGGCGTGTGCGTGGTGTGCACGCCGTTCGAGCTCGGAGTCGATCACGACGCCGTGTCCAAGGCGTGCGCGAGGATGTATTCGAAAGCGAGAGCGCGGTTGTGTGAAAACGAGGGGTTATCGGTGGAGATGGCGCCGACTTTTCGGGTTGGTCATTCGCTCGGGTGTAAACTGCACGCGTTGGCGGCGTGCGAGGACGACGCGTCGAACGAAGAGGTGTTGGATGTCGACGCGGAGAGCGGTACGGTGACGGTGTCGCGTTCGAGTGCAAGCGATGCGACGGCGGGACACTTTTTGATTGCGTTCAATAACGCGGACGCGACAGATTCGGTGAGGTTGATTGAAAAGTTTGCGCGCGCGTTGCTAAAGAAGCGCGCCGAAGAGGGCGGCGGCGCGAATGCCGATTTTTTGAAAAGTTTACCGTCTCTCGCCGCGTTCGCGGAGCGCGCGGCCAAAGCGGCGGGGCTAGATTTCAAACCCTCACCAGAGGAGACCCTGGACCGCGTTCGCCACAGGTTTGCGTCGAGACGGACGCGATTGGTGAAATTCAAAGATGACGATTTGGATCAAAATGCCGAACTCGTCGACGCTCTGAACGAACGCTTCCAAGTGTATCCCGGGAGCGTCGACAAGCGCGATCTTCCCTTTGGCAATCACCTCACGCCTGTGTACTTTAGTACGGAAGGTCTGAACCTTTCCCCGGCGTTCGAACGATTGGTCGGGGACTTTGCGCTCGGCGATGAAGCCGGCGTCGAGCGTCTTTCAGAGGAAGTTTCGTCTTGGATTCGAGGCGTCTAATAATCGACGCGACGTTACATCACTCAATCAAATTCATTTCTACAGTAGTTAGTATCTACAGCATTTTGTACAAGTATCAATCAATCAATCAATCAATCATTCATTCATTCATTCATTCATTCATTCATTTATTCGCTTTCGCTTTCTTCACGTTTTGCGCTCGGAAGTTGACAGACAAAAGTGATGAGTTCGTCCTCGACGGCGCTCGAAAGCAACGCATCGCTCGTCGTCTTCGCGGCATTATTCTGCCAGTGCTCGCGTGGAATATCTTCGCCGCTCATGGCGAGTATGCGATCGGCTGTATCGCATCGAGTACCCTTCACATAGGAAAACAAATCGCGAAGTTCGGCTTGTGTAAACGACGAACTACCCATCTTGCTCCCTCCGCTCGCGTTGCTCGTGGATTTAAACCCGAGCGTGCGCGCAAGCGATCCCTTGAGCTCTTGGCGCTGAAACATGCGCTCTTCAATCGTACCCGTGGAGAGAAACCGATAGATGGAGACTGGCTTCGTCTGTCCATCTCGCCAAATTCTCGCCATGGCTTGCGCGTCGTCCGCCGGGTTCCACGAAGAGTCTAACAAAACCAAACGACAAGCGCCGACGAGGTTTAACCCCGTACCGCCCGCCTTGGTAGATAAAAGGAGGACTTTTCCTGATTTGTTAAAGACGCGCACGATGTCCGACCGGGCGTTCGGAGGGGTTGACCCCTGTAATCGCGCGAAATCCATGCCCATTTCTGAGCACAATTCTGCTACGAAATCAAGCGTCGTGGTGAAACAAGAAACGATCACGATGCGTTCACCCTTGGGCAGCGCGCGCAACATTTGACTGAGCACTTTAAACTTGCTCGAAGACTCAACCAACGGGGCAGTGTCGTCTCGCGCGGCGGTGCCGAGGCGCGTCGTGTTGCACAGCTTTTGCAAATTCTGAATCGCGGCGAGCGTCGACGTCGCGTCTGAATCGCAACGACCGAGAATGGACTGCGTAATCTTCTGTCTGAGCTCCGCCGTGTACGCCTTTTCTTGCTCTTCATTCAAGCGAATAAAGACGACGTACTCGGTCTTAGGCGGTAGAAGCGCCGTGTTGATCTCGTCCGCTTTCCGAGAGTGAATGAATGGTTCGGTGAGCCGCGCAATTTCTTCGCGGCGAGCGTTGCCGATGCGTTTCGTATCTTCGCTCGCACTTCGCTCGCTCGCGCGCTCAATCGGTGCGGCATAAATGTGTCGAAACGATGCCAAATCACCCATCAATCCCGGACACGCAAAGTCTAGCAAGGCGAAAAATTCATTGAGATCATTTTGAATTGGCGTTCCGGTGAGCAGCACGCGTCGACGGCACTTGAGCGCTCCAAGCGCTTGCGCCCCCTTGGTCGTGGACGTCGCGTTCTTCAACCTGTGCGCCTCGTCACACACCAACAAATCAATGTTTGCATTCACCAAGACATCGGCTTGCGCTCGAAGCGTCTCGTACGAGGTGATGAGCACGTTGTAGCGCTGCTGCGCCGCCCGTCCAAATTCTTCAAAGCTTGTTCGCGCAAGCTTGTCTCCGCCTTCAACTATTTTCGGTTCCACTCGCACATCGCCGAGCCATTTCTTAAACTCTCCCGCCCAGTTACCCACGAGTGACGCCGGGACGCACACGATGACGCGCTTCACCGTCGGCATGCCGCGTTTGAATGGGCTTTGTTTCAACAGCGTCCAGATGAGCGCGATGACTTGCAGCGTCTTGCCCAATCCCATTTCGTGCGCCAGCAAACACCCGGTGTGCGCCTTGTTCGTGTGCACCGACGCGCGAAGACCCATGACGCACTCGTACATGAACTTGACCCCATCGCGTTGGTGCGGACGAAGAAACTTGGCGATGAATGGGTCGACGACGACGGCGCAGCTTGTCTTGACGTCTCGACGATGAAAATCAGTGTCTAGCGTGGACAAAACCAAAGCTCCTTCGGCGGCATCGCTATGTAAAGGCGTCTCGGGGACGGATACTTTTGGTACCGCGTTCGACGCGGAAACTGGAACCATCGGACGCGCAACGTTGGCGGCGAGAACGGGGTGCATCGTCCCCCCGCGAGGCGTCTCGTCGACGTCGACTCGCGGCGGCGCCACGCATCCACCTCGAGAAAACACGGCGCCTGATTCAACATCCGCCTCGCTCACCGGTTCCATGATTTCCACTTCGTAATTACTGATGCTCGTCGTCGTCCCTTCGATAATCGTCCCGGCGTTCGCCTTCGCCACGCGTTTACCTTGCATGTCCAACAACGTCGAGACGTTCGTCGACGCATCGACGCAAACGACGCCATCCATAAACGTCTTGGCGCTTCGTTGTTTACCGCCACCGCCCGCCTTGCGTTTGGCGTACAACGCCACAAAACACCGACGCGAAGAATGCGTCCCGGTGGAGTCTTTCGCCGTCGCCGCGCCACCAGTATCTGCGATACCAGACGCCTTGACCCGCTTGCGCGCCGGCGCCGACGCGCCCGTCGAGACGTTCGTCGTCGCCCCACTCTTCCCGACGAACGGCGATACGAACGGCCGTCGCACCGCCGCCGCGCCGCCCGCGAGCATCGGCGACACGAACGGCCGTCGAACCCCGGCGCACGACGTCGTCGGTCCCCGCGCCGCCGAACCGTCGTCACCGTCGTCGCCCCGTGTCCCTTTCGGTTGATTTTCATTCATCCTCTCGTCGTCGTCCTATCCGTGAGTTCAACAGTCGGACGCGCTCTCGGACGCGCGAGACGCAACGACGCACGGCAATCGCCACGCGCACACGCACTCGCGCGCGTCGAACGCGCCGAACGTCCGACGGCGTCGCGCGCTGACGAACTCGAACGAACGCGAAAACCAACGCGCAGACAGCTCGATTCAAAGTCAAAAAATCACAACCACAACCCTAGGTATACTAAATACACATATGGAATTTGCACTCATAAACTCGACACACATCAACTTTACATATATTAGAATTTTATACACCATGAACATGTTAAAATGTTACGCTTTTCACAGGTGACTCGTTTTTGAAAAGTCTCAAGCACGCGGCGTGGATCGCGCAACACCCTGATGCGCTTCAGACGAGGTCGACGAGGTCGACGAGGTCGACGAGCGACGAGCGACGAGCGACGCGGAGCGGCGGATTCAGTGTCTCTAGATACCGCCAGTACTTCGTGTCCGTTCGTGTGTGTGGCGTCGGTGACGTCAGTGACGTAAAGGCGTCGGCATCCTCGCAACCGCTCGTTCAACACCCAACCATCGTAAGGATGGTTCGAACGATCGGCGGGGACGTCGAACGCGGGGAATCCGCGGCGCTGTTGGGACGGGACGCGTCGACGAGCGGTGGATACGACGACGATGGTGGTGATACTGGCGCGGGATGGATGACGAACGCGGTTTCGGGAGTCGCGGGATCGTTATCATCATCAACGTCGACGCGGGAAGACCGAAAAACGCGAGAGCGCTCGCGCGCGACTCGAAGGAGCTTGGCGGTGGCTGCGGCGGCGTGTGGTGTGGTGTGCGCGGCTACCGTTGGGGTTTGGACGCAAAAGAGTGAGACCCTGCAAGAGAAATGGCGTCCGGTTCCCGGGGCGGAGATGATGACGACGACGGGGCATAACGCCGGAATCGCGAGGTGGGCGGCGAGGCGCGGGCGAGGCGGCGACACCGGTTCGGGCGTCGCGAGCTTGGGCGAGGCGAATCCGAGCGCGCTCACGGGCGTGACGCCGACGGCGAATCAGATGATGGCGTTGCGAGCGTTGAGGTTGCAGATTCGTAACGCGATGTTTGATCCGAATACATCGTCGCAGACGGTGGCGAAGTTGTCCAAGCAATTGTTAAACGTCGTGCCCGAGGCGCGCGAGGCGTTGCCGACGGGGGCAGCGAGCACGGTGGACGAGCTCGATGGCGTCGTTAAGGCGCTCATGGCGAACGGAGCGAGCGCTGGGGTGTCCGCGCCCGCGGTTGAGGGTGAATTTAGAGAGCTCACTTCGCCGGATGGTCGAAGAACGTCGGTGCCAGTGGATGATCCAAATCCGCTGACGCATATGACGCAGGACCCGCCGCCGCGCAAGCCGTTGACTTCGTATGAATCCGCGTTGTTTGAAACGCGCGCGGCGGCACGGCAGACGGCGGCAATTGGTAAGGAGAAGAAGCACTCCGGTGGGCAGTCGTCTGAGCTTCAGACAGTGCGAGCAGAGGATAAACTTGAACAGATGATCAACTCGTTGGACGCATCAGGGGAGCCGCGAGCAAACGTGGATTTCAATACTCGACAATCTCCGCGCGCCATGGCGAGAGATTACGACATGATGCAGCAACAGGAGGCAAGGTATGCCGATCCGGAGCAGACGGAGCCGATGCCGGAAGAGTTCCAACCGCAAAGAGTGCAACCAGAAGAGCCGACGCGTTTTGACGGCCGCGACGGCGGCGATGCCTTCGCGCCGCAACCAAACTTCGGACCACAGGCGTTCGAGCCGACGGTACAAGAAGAACCAGAGCAGCCGAGCGCGTTCGAGGTTCCGAATGAACAAGCGGCGCCGTGGGAGCCGGCGGAGGAATCGACGCCGCTCGAGGCGATGCAACCGGCGACCGTCGAGGAGAAGCCAGAGGAGCATGAAGACATTTCGTGGACGGAATTCAGCGGAGCATCTGACAGCCGTAACGATGACAGCGAAGGAGACGACGACATCGAACCGACGCCGAGTCCTGAACCAGATCCCATGCCCGAGCCGGCGGAACCAGATGATCCTTTGGATATCGATTCCCTTTTTGCGAACACCGGTGAGGCTAAATCCTCCGTCGTGGACGACGAAGTCGACGACAAAAATAATGGTGACTTGCCCAAGCGCGCGTCGTCGTCGGCGCGCTCTCGCGGACATCATAGATTGGATAGTCGAGACGCTTCTTCATCGTCGTCTTCGCGCATAATCAAGCCCCTCGTACCCAAGGCGGACGCCAAGGCGATCGCCGGCAAGGTGGTGGACATGATCATGTCTCAGATGGGCACGAGCGACGAGTCCGCAAACGTTGGATCGACGCTCGAGGGTGCGTCGCATCCACCTTTCAATCCACAGCTATCCAAGGATGAAATCGCGGCGCAGCTCGTGTCGGCGCTCACAGCCATGTCGACAGAGGTCGTTGAACAAAATGCTGAATTGAACGCGGCGGCGACGGATGCTGCGGCGCCAACGAGCGCAAACACGAAGATTATCGCTGACGCTTTGGTAGAACACGACGAGAAGATGGCGCAGCGTATCGCTCGCGTCTTGGCGCGAGATTCGCTCTTTGATGACGGAGACGACACGGCGGCGATTGGTTCGTCCAGACGCGCCAAACGCGCGGACGACGACGTCTCCAAGCTTATTCTCTACGAGGAGTCCCGGAGACAACGTGATGAGCTGCAGGCGATGCGAAGAGATTTGGCGGCGCTCATGGCTAATATTCAATCGAATTACGCCATGGGCGTGACGCAGGATAGAATTGACAAGACGGCGGCTGCCGCCGCGGGCCACATTGTCGACACGCTCCGGCCAGTGTTCTCGCGTGGGGACGGTAGAAATGATGACGTCGCGTCAACAGGTGAGTCCGAACTTTCGGACTCGACGCTCTTCGATTACCCAGTGATGCCGAGCTCAAAGTTGTCTAAGGAGACGCTTCGATTGGATGGGTTTAATGCGGGAATTAGCTTGGATGGAGCGGATAGCCAAGAGGATTCGCTCGACACGCGTTTGATGGGTGGCGACAATGAAGAGGCCAGCTACGAAGCCGACGATGACGATGAGGACGGCGCTTCTGCACTCGACTCGCTCGATTTGTTGAGCCTTACGTCGAAGAAGAGTTCTTCTGATGACAAGCTGACGCTCGCGGGTCGAATGTCCAAAGGCCTGACGCTCGCCGATAAACACAAGGACGACGATGGCGACTCAAAGTCTTCCGCCGGTGAGACCGATGGCTCCATCCCAGCCTGGGCCGGATCGAATGCCCTCTCCGACGCCGAGCTCACCGCCGGTTTCGTGAGCGACGAGACTGATCTCGACGGTGAGAGCATCGTCGCCGCTTCGTCCAACAAATCGTCCAAATCGCGCAAGAAGAAAAAGTCTTCTTCCCTCGGTCTCGACGAAAACGACGCCGACAACGACGCAAAGTCCGACTCGACGTCTAAACAGAACGAGTACATCGCATCGCTCACTCGACGCGCGAGAGACGCGCTCAAAAACCGTAGACATTTGTAACTCAACATCGCAGTGGGTAGAGAAAAACCATCCCAACTCCCCTGGTCACCTCACACGCCGACGCGCGCAAGCGACGCATGCTCGGCGCCCGCACCGCGATCCCGTCTCCCGGCGTCCGACGCCCTCACAACCGCGCCTCCACCGTCCGCGCGTCGTCGACGAACGGTGAAATGTCCTCGTACACTCTGCGCGCCGCGCTTGAAACGCTCGGGAACGCGATGACGTCTGGACGCGTGTACGCGCTCTCGGGTGACGCGGATGGACGGAACGAGACGCAGAGACGCGCGCTCGGACGCGTGCTAGAACGACTCACCACGGCGGACGCGGATGAGACGGATGAAGAGGGTGCGGCGAGGAAGTCGGCGGTGGAGGCGTTGTCGGAAGGCGCGGCGAAGCACGACGCGGCGGAGAGCGCCGAAACGCGCTGGGACGCATTGAGAAACGCATACGACGTCGCGATGCGGGCCATGTTGAACGCAGATTTGGGCGTCGGGCGTGGACCGAGGACGTTCGTTTCCATGGCGGGTGCGGGTGCGGGTTCGTGCGAGAAGGCGTTGATGCGGTTTACGAGCGAGCGGTCAGACGCGAGCGCATGGCGTTCGCTAAACGACGGTGTCATGGGAGGCATGTCGGACGGGTTCTTCGCGACGAACGCCGATGGGAGCGGGATGTTCGTCGGGAACGTCTCGCTCGAGCGTAATGGTGGGTTTGCGAGCGTTCGCGCGGGTGTCGATGAGGACGCGAGCGCGTTTGCCGGTGTTTACTTGGACGCGAAAGCAGGCGACGCTGCGAGCGCAAAGAAAACGTGGTTGTTCATATTGAAGGATGAGGATTGCATGTACGACCAGATTAATTTCAAGGTGGCGTTCACGGTGACGAACGAGCTCGGACGGGTTAAGATCCCGTTTTCGGCGTTTTCGACGCCAGAGAGAATGGGTCGCGTCGTCGTTCGTCCGCCGGTGGATTGCGCTCGGTTGCGCGAGTTCGGCTTGATGATTCTCAAGGGTGACGCGTCGCAGGTTGGGCCGTTTTCGCTGCACATCACCGAAGTTGGGTTTTACCGCGATGATCGCTAGTGTCTCATTCTTTTCGCTGGTTTACAGTTTACAACAAACATTTAATCGCAGTCTAAAATTCATGTTCTCTATCGCACGCGCGCGTGCACGTTTGCCTCGGATTCGCGCATCGCACTCGAGTCAAGTTTTTCGCTAATGTTCAATCCATGTCCGTCGACGTAGTATCTAAATGCGGTCAACGCGCAGATTGGGCTTTTCACAATCTTCATCGTTCGCTCTCCCGAATCGGCGACGTCCAACACGAGACGCGTATTGACGCAGTGCGCCCACTTCGTACCGAGTGCGGCGGTGATTCCCGTCGATTCTGAATCCCCTCCACCCCCGTCGTCCTCGACAAAGCCGCCATCTTCTCCGTTTGCGGCGTGTTTAACCGCGCTTCCTAATCGTGTCGTCACTTGATTCACCGCCAAAACCGCCAACTCGTGCTTCTCTGCGTGACGCTTGAGCGTCGAAGCGACGGCGCCTAAAACGCTTTGCCGCTGCACCACCTTTTCCCTTCCACCAAACTCACCGCGCGCGAGATGCGCGATGGAATCTATGATGACCAACCGCACTTTGTGATCTATGATGGCTTCCTCCAACGCCTCCAACCGTTTGGCCAAATCCGTCAAACTCGTCGGAGTCACGACTTGTACGCGACGCGCGAGCTCATTCACGGCTTCGTCCGAGGCGAAATCGCTTCCGAATTTCCCTCTCGCAATCTCCGCCAATCGCGTCGAGCTAAACTTTCTCTCTGCATCGACGTAAACAACCCCACCATCGCTCCCATTCGCGCTGATTGGCGCCGCAGCGGAAGCGCACGCGCTCAAACACAACTGCGTCTTCCCGGCGCCCGCCGCGCCGACCACCTCTGTCACGCCTCCAACGGATAACCCCCCACCCAGGGCGTCGTCGAGCTCGGGAAGCGTCGTGCGCAACCATTTTGAGCGTTTCAACGCATCGAACGCCGTGATTGGCTTGGGCGCGACGCTACGCGCGACCGCAGTGAGGAATCTTCTCGCCCGAGCGTGGGAACAATCCGCAAGCTCCACGACGTCGAGCGGCGACCGATTGAGCGCGTCTTCGGCGGTGCGACACCCGCGAGACTCGAGCTTAGCGACGAGGTCGCGGTCGACGCCCAGGCGGTCGAGCGTTCGACGAGACGCGGACATCGATCGCGCGACGCGACGCAGACTGAGGTTGGTGAACGTCTTGTTCGTTCGACTCGAGAGCCGCTGTCGCCATGGTATCATTTACAAGTATTTTGAACAAATTTAGCCGCTGTCGTTATCATTTACAAGTATTTTGAACAAATTTGCGAATGCGCGAGCGCGCGTCGACGACGCGGGATCACGTCGTCGCGACGCGCGCTTGATTGGCTGTTGCTGCTGCCGCCGCGCGCGCGCGCCGACGCGACCTCGATGGGAAGAATCGACGCTTCAAGCCGCGAATGAGATCGAAGAATGGTTGTGTGGCGCGACCAATGGCGATTGAAAGCAAAACGCAACCGAGAGAAAAGGCCTCACGGAAGTGTTCGGCGAGCGTCACCGCTCGGAGACCGATGAAGAGCTCCTTTCGTAATTCTTTATCGGTGGCGAGCATGTGCGCCGCATCCTTTGCGAGGGCGAGGATGGGCACCTTGATGCCACCCTTGACGCCGACGCCGGCGAGGTTGATGAGATTGCGAAGGCGCTCCCACTCGAAGCGTTCCTTGACGACAACCACCTTGAGCAATCGAAGTCGAAGCGCTGGATCGGGATCAGTGAGCAAACGCCGCGCGACGTATGGGAAAGCGGAGTCCAAGAGGTTGAAGTCTGGATCGAGCGTGAGACAAATGTTCTCTTGCGTCAGAAGAGATCTGATCACGAGCGAAAATCTCTCCGGAACTCGAATCGGATAGTCGTACAGGAGTTTGTTGAACTCACGGGTGAGTCCCCGGAACGAAAACTTTTCCGTGCTCGCCAGAGATTGAAGGGCTTCGTCTCCCCACACATCGGCCAAACCTTCGGCCACCGGTCCGATGTCAGCACCGGGTTGCAAAAAGCCGAGGTCTTCGAGAGTCTCCGCCAACGCTTCGTAGTCTCTGTTCATGGTATGCACCACCGCATCGATAAGACTCTCTTGGTTGGATCGAGAAATCTCGGCGACGTTCCCAAAGTCGACGTACGCAATGTCGCCGTTTGGCAGAGCCAACACGTTGCCCGGGTGCGGATCGCCGTGGAAGAGCCCGAATTCGAGCAGTTGCTTCAAACCAGCTTCGACACCGTTCACCATAAAGCGTGCGCGAGCTGCATCGTCATCGAACGCATCCTCGCGAGTGCACCGCACGCCCTGCTGCCAATGCATCACGAGAACGCGCGGCCCACTCAATTCGCTCACCACGGGCGGAATCTGCACGTTGACGTCGTTGCGAAAATTGAAGCCAAAATCGCGAAGGTTACGCGCTTCTTGCACGAAATCCAACTCCTCGAGCAATTTCTCCGCGAACTCATCCACCAAGAGAGACGCCGAGCACCCGAGATTGGCTCGAGCGTAACCGTCAAAAAATTGCAGAGCGGCCGCGCGCAGCAAAAACAAATCCATGACGCATCGCGCGCGCGTATTCGGTCGCAAAACCTTGATCGCGACGTCGGTACCATCCTTCTTGAGCTTGCCTCGGTACACTTGACCGATCGATGCCGCAGCGATCGGCTCTTCAGAGATTTCACTAAACGTATCCTCGATGACGCGTCCCGTTTCCTCCTCTATAATTTTGTACGCCAACTTTGAGTTGAACGGCGGTACGCGATCCTGAAGCTTGGTCAACTCCTCCATCAAGTCCTCATTCACCAAATCCGGCCTGTTGGCCAAGTTTTGCCCGAGCTTCACGAAGAGCGGACCGAGCTCGATGAGCGTCTCTTTGACTGCTTCTCCCCAACGCGTTCCGCCGTCCTCCGCATCCAACTTTTGCAATCGATCCTGCTTATTCCTCAGCTTTCCGAGTACCAAAGCAAGCTCTGCCGATCGTTTCGCCAACTCCAACGGCCTGCTCAGCGCCTCATTGCGAATCTCCTCGGGATTATACCTCGTCACCATTCGACAAAAGTCTCTGTCCGCCTCCAACTTCGCCTTATCCTTCTCCTTGAGCGTCGCCTTCTTCACCGCCTTGGGCTTGGACGTCACTTTTTGCGTCCCCGCTTCCAACGCAACACCCCCCGCGCCTTCTCGCGTCTCATCCGGGTTCGCCACCGCCTCTCCCCGCGTCGTCGACGCTCGACTTCCTCGCTCGGCCGACGCAACCCTCGACTTCGCGAATCCCAAAGGCGTCGCATTCCTTCCTTCACCGAAACCCGTCCCCATCCGCCGGTTCCCTCCCAAACGAGCCCTCAACGCATCGCGCGCGATGCGTTCCCCGCGTACCCCCTTTGAACCCGTCGCCACCCGTCGCGTGGGACCGGGTGTCGAGTTCGGCGCGCTCGCGATACCGATCCGCATTGTATGCGTCAGCGGCAACTACCCCGAACGAGTCGAACTGAGTGGAGCTCGCGCGCGCCTTCGCTTCTCTTCACTTCGCGCGCGTCCGAACACGACGGGCGATTCGTTCGATCGCGACGACCGCCTACTTCGTATCGACGACCACGACCGACGCGCGCGCGCGTGTGACGACGACGAGTGGACGCCGACGTGCGCGACGTCACGCACAAAAACTACAACTACGTGGAGCGACGATTTCACCCAATTCCTGGATTAGCGCCGCACGCGTTCGTGACGAGTGCAATTCGGTTAAAAGCTCGCGCGTGTCCGCCGGCGACGCGACGACGCGACGCGGAAGGCGTCCGACCCGACTGACGCGTCGGCGCGCGAGCACGTATTTTAAATCGTTTTATTTCTTCACCAATGTCCGCGGTGTCCGTGGGGGCACACGCCGGCGTCATCGGACGCCCCGAGCATCGGTCGCGCACGCACCGGCGCGCGGCGGGCGTCGTCCCGCGAGCCGAGGGTGGTGGCCCCGGTCCCGGCGGCGCGCGACGCGCGAATTCACCCGGTGGTGGTCGAAGCGGGGCGAGAGGAATGGGGCGAGGCGGTGGACGCGGGCGTGGACGCGGGCGTGGACGCGGGCGCGGGCGTGGACGCGGCGGGGTTCGTAAACAGAGCGACGGGAAGCAGCACCTTGGGCAAACGCTCGAGTACGTCGCGGAAAAGGCGTTCCCGGCGGTGGATGATCTCGTCGACGACCCGCCGTTGAAAATTCTTCCGTTGGGTGGGTTGGGAGAGATTGGGATGAACTGCATGCTGATTGGACACGGGGATCGATACATTTTGTTGGACGCGGGGTTGATGTTTCCAGAGTGCGTTTTGAGTTTTGTCGTGTTTTCGTACGGCGTTTTACGTTTCGCTTTTTTTCGTTTACCGAGACTGACGATCGTTGTTGAAAAAATTGTAGTCACGAGGAATTGGGTATTCAAAAGGTTTTACCGGACGTGTCGTTCTTGGCGCGTTGGCGCGATAAGATTGAAGCCGTGCTCATAACGCACGGACACGAGGACCACATTGGAGCGTTGCCGTGGGTGGTGCCGGCGCTCGATCCGTCGACACCCATTTACGCGGGTTTGTTTACGATGCAACTCATTAGACGGAGAATGATGGAGTTTTCTCTCTGGAACGACGAGCGGTTCAAGGTTTTTGAGATGAATGAGCGCTTTCAAGCGGGTCCATTTGACATGGAGGCGGTGCGCGTGACGCACTCCATTCCGGATTGTTGCGGTTTAATTTTCCGTTGCGACGCGGGTACCATCGTGCACACTGGCGATTGGAAGATTGACGAAAACCCGGTAGATGGGCGCGTTTTCGATCGCGAATCGTGGGAACGCGTCGGAAACGAGGGTGTGACGCTCATGATGAGCGACAGCACAAACGTGCTCTCTCCGGGGAGAACAGTGAGCGAATCCGCCGTGAGCGAAGGCATCATGCGTCGAGTGTTGGGACACCGCGGGCGTATCATCACCACGCAGTTTGCGTCCAACATTCACCGTCTGTACGGTGTCCGAGATGCTGCAGAAGCGACGGGTCGCCAGATTGCGTTTTTGGGTTTGTCGTTGACGACGTACCTTGAAGCGGCGAAAAAGGCGGGCATCGCTCCCATCGACCCTGAGAAGCTCATTCCGGCTGATGAAATCGACAACTGCGATCCAAGCAAGCTTCTCATCGTCACCACTGGATCACAAGGGGAGGATCGCGCGCAGCTCGCGCAGGCGGCTTTCGGTAGCTCGCGTTTGTTGACGCTTCAACCCGAGGATCTCTTGTTGTACTCGGCCAAGATGATTCCGGGTAACGAAAAGAGAGTCATGCGCATGATGAACGAGATTGCCAAGAGAGGACCAGAAATCGCAATGAGCCGCGAGGATTGTTTGCACTCATCAGGTCATGGATACAAGGATGAGCTGGACGAAGTGATCAAACTCGTCAAGCCGGAGCATTTTTTGCCTGTGCACGGGGAGTACGCGTTTTTGCGAGCGCACGAACAGCTCGCGAGACAATCTGGGGTCATGCACACGACTGTGATAGGGAACGGGGAAATGCTTGGAGTCACGCCTCTGGCGTCTAAGCGTCAACACGGAACGATGGGCAACTTCCACCGCATCGGCAAGGCGCGTTTACAGACGATGTTCAACGACGGGGGGTTCGGAAGCGGCACGGCGGAGGATCTCGCCATCGAAGAGCGCATGAGAATCGCTGTCGAAGGCATCATCGTGTGCGATTACGAAATCGCAAACAACGGTGACAATTTAATCAGCGCCAAGGCGCGGGTGACATCTAGAGGAATGTGGACAGATGACGGTAGACTTTTGGAATCTGTACGGTCGAGCGCTATTGCGGCGACGGACCAAATGACTGTGGACACCAAGCTCAGCACCATCGAGCGCACAGTCTCTCGTGCGATCCGCACCGCCGTCAAGAACTACTGCAACAAGCGTCCAGATGTCATCGTCGTCGCTCATCGCGCTGGAGAGCGATCGCGTCCGATCCCGGACCTCGATGCGATGGAGGAGGATTCACCCGACGGAGCGCAAAAGCGCTACCCTCGTCGCAACACCGCACCGACGGACGTCAGACCTCTTCGCGGAGATTACAAGGGACCGGGACCGTCCGGGAGTACGAGACACCTTCGTCGCGACGCCGAGTATCAGTAGAAACGCACGCGAACGAGCCGTGGATTTTTCATCATTTAATAAACACTTTTGGAAAATAGACTTTACACGTTCTTTGCGAGCGAAAAAATATACAACAAACATCACATGCTCTTCGTCACGTACTCCACTGTCAACGCATCGTTCTCCTTGTGAACGAAATCAATCGCCTCCCTCTGCATGCGCTCAAAATCAAAATCATCCTTCCCATACGCTGCTCGAACTTCCATAATTCGTACCGCCGCCAAGCGCAAGAGCGTTGACTCGTGGCTCATGAGCAGCGTCAACCACTCCCGCCCATCCCGCAGTGGATGCTCGTGCAAAAAGTCACCCAACGCCCTGGACAGCTCCGTAGGCGCGCCCTCATTATCGTACCCTTCCTCTTGCGCGAGGACGACGCGAACCGCGCACATGGTCCAGAGATTCGTCAGCGCGTGCGCCGCTTTGCTCTCTGGAGCAATGTAACCGAAACAGTCATTCGGAACTCTCTGCGCCCGCGTCTTCGTGGACGTCGGACGACCGCGGCCACGAAGGGTCGCGCGAACGCGACGCGGTCGCGATATCTCTGGTTTCGTCGTCGTCGTCGTCGTCGTTGACGACGCGAGAGATGGCATGGTGTCTCTCTCGAGCGTCGTCGAGGAATGGCGCTACCGAAAGAGCAAAAAGTACAAAAAGTGCAAAAGACACCAGCGTCAGAGGGATGCGCGGGTCGACGACGACTCGAGCGGCGGCGACGGTCGCGGTGTCTTCGCGTGCAGTGACGGCTCGCCGGAAGACGACGACGACGACGACGACGCGTCGAATCGTCGCGTCGCGAGCGAAGGAGAAGGTCGACGCCGCCGACGACGGCGAAGCCTGGACGACGTGTTCGACGGAAAGTTTTGCGTTCGAGGGCACGCGGCGGTTGTACGGAGAGGAAGGATTCGAAGCGCTGCGCGCTGCGCACGTGGTTGTCGTCGGACTCGGCGGCGTCGGATCTTGGGCGGTGGAAGCGCTGGCGAGGAGCGGGGTGGGCGCGTTGACGCTGTGCGACCTGGACGACGTGTGTGAGACGAACATCAATAGACAGGTGGTGGCGCTGCGATCGACGGTGGGGAAGATGAAGGCGGACGTCATGGCGGCGAGAGTGTTGGATGTGAACCCAGAGTGTGAGGTGCGAGTGGTGCGGGATTTCGTGCAGGGACACAACGTGGAGGAGATTTTGTGCGCAGGCGTGGGAGCCGAACGTTTCGGCGTCGACAAAGGAGACGTGCAGTGGCGAAGACCGGATTACGTCTTGGATGCGATCGATAAGGAGAGCGATAAGGCTTCTATCGTCGCGTTCTGCACGCGGGAACGCATTCCGTTGTGTGTGACTGGTGGTGCGGGTGGATTGGACAACTTGACGGGACTTCGCGTGGAGGATTTGGCCAACACGACGTTTAATCGTCTGCTGAGCATGACGCGCAAAACTTTGCGAAAGGAGTACAGTTTCCCGAAAGAGGGTAACAAGGGAATGTTTCCAGGGTCAAACAAAGGGAAACGGAAGGCTGCGTCAAAGTGGGGCATCAAATGCGTGTACGCGCCCGAGAATGAAAACGTCTTTAAAAAGGCAGGCACAAAGGGTCGAGGGGGCATTGGATGCGACGGCGTCGGGGGATCAGCCGTCTTCGTGACTGGCGCGATCGGATTTCAAGCTGCGTCTGAAATTTCTCTCGACCTGATTCGAGGCAAACACAAGAACATAGATGGTCCGGCAGAGACTGGGTGGCGTGCCAAGGTTTGGCCGAAGATTGCGGCCTCATCCGTCGCTCCATCGACGAAGAGTGCTTCGGTTCCCACGGAAGACGAGGGCAAGAAGGGCGACGAAGCGAGTAGCAATGATTTAAACGCCCCGCAGGATGGCGATAAGAATGCGCTCGTACAGGATACGAGTCGAGGCGAACTGAAGGCTACCGCGGCGAGTCTCAGAGACGCGCAAATGCTGGATGCAAGCGAAATTTTTGACGCGCACTGCCACTGGCATTTAGACGGCGAGCACGCGGTCGTGCGCGAGCTGTGCTCACGTCTCGCTGGCGTGGCGATGACGACGACGCGTCCTGGAGACTGGGCAGCGGCGACCGCCGTGCGCGAGGGAGATGACAATTTGCAAGTGAACGTACCAATTGCCTTTGGCGTGCACCCTTGGTGGGCGCATTTAGAGAAGAACGACAAGACTGAGTGGATGGCTAAACTGAGGGCGACGGTTGAATCGACTCCAAATTGCGTCGTCGGCGAGATTGGTTTGGATAAAGTGGCAGTTCCGCCCGATGCGGAAGCAGATTACCCGAATCAGCTCGATTGCTTCAGGCGGCAACTTGATTTAGCCACAGAGTTGCGACGTCCGGTGGTGGTGCACAGCGTAAAAGCCACGGGCGACATGACTGACATCTTTAGAACAGCCAAAGAACTTCCACCGAAGATATTCATGCACTCGTTTGGTGGTTCGGAAGAATTTTTGCGCCAGCTGACCAATATGAAAAAGTATGGTGATCGTTTTTACTTTGGCTTTAGTTCGGTCATCAACCTGCGCTCGCCGAAGACGCAAAGCGTCATCCGAGCCGTGCCGGATGACAAGCTACTCCTCGAGAGCGATTTGTGTGACCCTACGCACGCAGAGGACGAATTGCGCGTCATGCTCGCCATCATCGCGGATATCAAGAGTTGGTCAGTGCGAGACGCGGCTCGGATCACACGAGAAAACGCTGAGAAATTTTTCTCAGAAACGCGTTGAATCCCCTTCCTTGATCAATCGTTTGTATGTAATTCATCGCTAAGTTGTCTAAAAGTAAATGTTGCTGACATCCTTCTCGGCAAAAGGAAGCGCGCAGCCGGGGCATTTACGTGCTCTAGTTTCAATGCGCAAATCGATGCACTCTTTGCAGAACATGTGGAAGCATCGGGTGATGACGACGCTCTTTTGGCGTTCCATGCACACTTGACAGTTCATCATTGTCTTGTACGCTTGAAGCTCTTCGTGAAGATCCTTTTGGCCACCCTCCTTGATGAGACGTTCGCACTTCTTCTTCAAGCCCGCCGCTTGGGCCTCAGCCTTGTTGCGCGCCTCCTTCTCAGCCTCGAGCTTGGCCAATTCGCTCTTGCTGCGCTTGACGAGCTCTGCAACCTTTTGTTCAGAAGCCTCGAGCTTTTCGCGTACATCAACGACGTTCTTCTCCATCGCTCGGAGCTGCGCCTTGGAGCGCTCCACGTTTTCGGCGCTTCCACTAGATTCTTCTTGCATCTTCGTGAAAGCAGCCGTCGCTTCGGCGAGCTGTGCTTCAAGCTCTGAGGTGCGAGCGTAAGTATCGTCGAGATCGCGCTTGTAATAAGCAGCAGTTTCTGACACTCGAGCGCACTCATCCTCGAACTTCTTGGCGTTCGCCTGTGCCGCTATTCTTTCCGTAACCGCCTTGTTTTGACCGTCTTCACTCGTGGCGATGCGGGTCAAAAGGCGCGTGCTCTGCTCTTGTGCTTCGGCGTACGCACCAGAAATCGCTTCAATTTCCTCGACGTACATCATCACTTCAGCTTGCTTCTCTTCGAGCGCCGCATTCGCAGCGGTGGCGGAGGCCTCGGCTGCGGCGAGTTGCTCCTTAAGCTTGGCGATTTCGGCTTCGAGTTCCGCCACCTTTGCCGTGGATTTCTTCGCCGCCAACTTTTCAAGCTTTTCCACCGATTCAGTCAACGATTTAACTCGTTCTTCAGCCGCCGCCTTGTCCACCTTGGCTTTATCAAACGATGCGTACGATTCTTTGAATCGTGCGTTTTCATCCTTCAGGACTTTGTTCTCCTTCATCACAATTTCGAGCATTTTCAATTTTTCTTCGTTCGCGACGTTCAAGTCTTGCTTCTCAGTGAGTGTGCGCACCTTGAGCTCCAACTCGTCGCGCACCTTGACGACGTGCGACAGTCGCGCATCGAGCTCCGCGGCGCGCTCGTCCGCAGATTGCAAACGCTTCATCGCCGCCTCACCGCGTTCCGCGGCTTGGCGGTCGCGAATCGCTTCCTGGACGATGCCATCCATCTTGCGCTTGGCGGCTCTGAGTTCTTCCTGAAGCCCGTCGTTTTCCTCCTTGGAAGCTTGGTAACGCGCGTTCAAAGCCGCGAACGGCGCAGACTTTTCAATGCCAGACTCAAACTGCTGCGCGTCACTGAGCGAACGGACTTGACCTGCAAGCGCAGACTTTTCCTTGCTGAGCTCGGCGAGAGTCTTTTCGCTATGCTTGAGTTTGGTCTCGAGCTCGGCGATGTCGCCCTTAAGCTTGGTCATTTCCTTGGCGTCGGCACCTCCTTGCGGTTGCGCCGGCGTGCCCGGACGGCTCGCGGGACCAGCTTCTTGCGCCGCAGCCGCAGCCTTGGCTTGTGCCTCGGCACCAGCCGCGCGCGCGTCTTCCGCGGTGGCCATCTTCGGTAAACCTTCAATGGTGTCGTCGCCGCCGTTCGCCTTGGAGATGGCCAAGCGACGTCTCGTTCCGGAGAGCTGCACTTCCATCTCGTCCAACTCCGCGCGAAGTTCTTTACACTTGGCCAAATCGCGAAGGTACGCGTGCTGCAGCGCATCGAAATCGCGCTTGAGCTTGAGCTTACTCGCCTCGAGCTCATCCGCCTTCTTTTTCAAACTCGCGTCGGCGTCGCCGGCGTCGCCCTTCTTCGCCTTGCCCTCAACGCAGTCCAACACGGCTGCCAACTTCACCTTGATCTCGTCCGCCTTGTCACGCAACGCCTTGATGAGCTCCTCCCTTTCCTCATCCTTGACGTCACCGCTATCCTCGAGCTCGTCCGCCGTACCGACGCTCGCGTTTTGGTCGTCGGTTCGCTTTCTCTTACCCGAGCTCGCTGCGTCCAACGCGCTCGCGTCCGCGCCGGCCAAATCCACCAACCGCATCACAAAGGGATCGATGAACACATCCGGCGCATTCTGTGCCCCGCCGTCACCGTTTTTCTTCGTCTCCTTCGCGCTCGACTCACCGCTTCCCGGAACCCGAGACGCGAGCGCGTCCACCGCGTCTCTCAACGCGTTCCACTCATTCGTCACGACGCCGATCAACGTCTCGTACTTCGCTTTAAGTCTATCACTCGCCGCGAGTTTACGTTCCGCATCCGCAACCTCCGCTCGGCGTACTTCAATCTACATCGCGTCGCATCGCGTCCCACCGTTCGTTCGTTCGCGTCGTCAGTCGTCCGTCGGCAAAGGGCGTCGTCATCACGAAGATGCGCGCGCTCTTGAAAATCCATTTCCCTGATTTCCGAATCGTTCCTTCGTTCGCGTCGTCACCGCGCGCTCCTTACCTGTCCACCGAGCTGTTGGTTTTTAAACTTGAGCACCGCGACGTCATCCATCGCGCGCGAGCGAACGTCGACGTCGAGTCTCGGGCGGGTATCAGGCGTCGCGTTGTGTCGATTGAGAGATCCCACACGAAAACCTTCAGAGAGATGCCACCCACTAGTCACATTTTGACGAGTCGTGACTCATGGAAAGACACACAAAAACCAGAAGTTCAACCGCGCGGTGAGCGCGTTCGCGCTTCAGACGACGACGACGCGCGCGACGACGACGACGACGCGCGCCGGACGGACGGAGACGAAACCAGCCGACGGCGCGTTCGCTCGTTCGTGCGCCCGTCGGTCTGGTGCATGCGAAGGAGCGCGCTCGGGGCGACGGTGACGGCGGCGCGCGCGTTGGTGGACGCATCGGTGGCGGCGGCGGCGGTGCGAAAAAGCAGCGGGAGAGCGACGGCGGTGAAGACGTGGACGACGACGACGACGACGGGAGAGTGCGGTGAGAAGGAGAAAAAGACGACGAGAGGTTTGGAAAGCATGACGACGAAGGGTGAGGCGTCGGATCCGGCGCCGCCCGAGGGGTTTGATTCCGTCGTTCGCGAGGGCGCGGCGAGAGCGTTGCAACGCGCCAACGAGGTGTTTTATAACAAGCCGCAAGTGGTCAACCGGGATTTGTCTCTGGCGGTGATTCGAGAGTTTCAGCGGGTGCGAAAGGTGGAGCACGAGAGCGGGAAGACGAAGCGGAGCAAGCGGTCGAGAGGTGCGGCGTGTCCGACGCCGAAGGACGACGCGTTGTTGCCGAGGTTGTTAGCGCAAGAGGATATCGACGCGATGTATCGCACGGCGGAGGAACACCAGGCGATGGTGGAGGCGCTGGAGGCTGCGAGAAAGGCGCGCGAGGAGGCGGGTTTACCGGAGGAGGTGAAGCCGCCACGACCGCTTCGGGATATTACGATTTTGGAGGGTATGGCTGCGACTGGTTTGCGATCGCTGCGTTACGCGCAAGAGTTGGATGATGTGGGATGCGTCGTCGCGAACGATCTCGATCCGAAAGCGGCCGAGGCGATCGAGCGAAACAAGGCATACAATGCCGAGTGTTCGCCGGAAATGAAGGAGAAGATTGCCAAGGTGATTCCGCACAACGAAGACGTGCGCATGGTTTGCATGAAGCACGAAAAGATGTTTGACATCGTAGATTTGGATCCCTATGGATCGCCGTCCATTTTGCTCGATAGCGCGGTGCAAGCGGTGCAGGAAGGCGGCATGTTACTCGTAACCGCCACCGACATGGCGGTGCTCTGCGGTAACAACGGCGAGGTGGCGTGGTCGAAATACGGGGCATATCCACTTCGCGCAAAGTATTGCCACGAAATGGCGGTGCGAATGTTGCTCCAATCGATTGAGAACGCCGCCATCAAGTACCGACGCCACATCGTACCCGTCATCTCGCTCTCAATTGACTTTTATATTCGAGTTTTCGTTCGCGTGTACACGAGTCCGATCGCCACGAAGGAGGCACCTTGCAAACTGAGCTACGTCTACCAGTGCGTCGGTTGCGACTCGCATGAATTGCAGCCGGTGGCGCGCATGTCGACCAAGGGTAACGTCACCAAGTACCTGCCCGGCGCCGGTCCAGTTGTGCCACAGCGCTGCACCGAGTGCGGGTGGCACTACAACATGGGTGGTCCGATTTGGAGCGCGCCCATCCACGATGACGAGTGGTTGAAGAACGTCAAGGCGGAGATGGAAAAGAACAAGGATAGGTACCCGGGTTTCGGCAAGGTGCATGCCTTGCTCACGACGGCGCAGGAGGAACTTAAGGACGTGCCTCTGCACTACGACGTGCACTCGATGGGTGGAACTCTCAAGGCAGTGCCTCCGAACATGTGGTTGTTCAAGTCTGCCATCGTGAATGCCGGGTATCGAGTGAGCGGTTGCCACTCCAATCCGCTCGGCATCAAGACGGACGCACCCGCCGAAGTCTTGTGGGACATTCTCAGGTGCTGGATCAAAGAGCACCCGGTGAAAGAGCAGCAAGAGCAAACTCCGGGATCTGTCATTCTAGGTAAGGAACCCAAGATTACGGCAAACTGGACTCGGGTCACCGCGGCGCAATCCAAGGCGCGTCGCGAAGGCGTCGCTCGATATCCTCTCAACCCGGCGGAAAACTGGGGTCCAAAGAGGCGCGCCGGTAAGCCTTCGCGAGATGATTTGCTCGAAGCGAAGCGTCGTAGAGAAGAGGAGGAATAGTAAAAAAGGAATCCATCCATCGCGTCGGTATGCAGCGCTTGTTCACGTGATTCATATAGCCGAATGCGCGTTTCGTTTTGTCAAATAACACACAAGGCGCTCGTAGGACAACACTCTAACAGCACGCATCAACTTCGTCAGTCCAAGCCGCGTCGGGACTCGCGCGAGCGCGAGAAGCGAGGGTTTCGTCTCGAACCATGGCATGTCCGATGCGCAAATACATCGCCGCGGTGTCCGTCTTTGCCGCGCTCATCGCCGCGCTCGCATCCTTCTTTTCGTCGAGTTCGAACGTTGTGAATGCGAAGCAAACGCGCGAGAATAACAGCGGGCACGGGTTTTTCGTGGGCTTTAAAACGCGCGTGCGGGCATGGATGGAGGCGTTCAAGTGGTACGTGGGCGCCAAGACGTCGGCGCTTTTCGGGCGGCTCGTCGGGGTTGGGGTGAAGAAGGTTTCTTAACGAGTCAAAAGCTGTTGGACGCCCGCTCGCTCGGTGTAATTTTACTCATAGGCGATATATTATGAATAATTTAGAGGGATGACTACTGTGTTACGTGATGTTGCGAGCGTTTGGCGTTTAAGACGGCGCACCGAGGTAGGCGCATACGCGAAGGATGTCGCCAAAGACGCCGCCCGCCGTCACCTCGGCGCCCGCGCCAGGACCGCGCACGACGAGAGGGCCGGCGGGCGTGTAGTATCTCGAAGTGAAAGAAATAATGTTGTCGCTTCCCTTGAGTTGAGCGAACGGGTGGTCGATCGGGTAGCGGCGGAGCTCGACGGAGCCCGTACCAGCCTTGACATCGACGACACCGACAAAGCGCAACACCTCACCCGCGGCAGCAGCCTCCTCTTGCTGCTTAAGAATATCCCCATCAAACTTTGGAAGCTCCTTCATAAACTCATCGACGCTCTGAATGTCGCGCAACGGTTCCGGAACGAGAGACTGAATCGGAACGTCCGACAACTCGAGATTGAGCCCGCACTCTCTCGCCAAAATGGTCACCTTGCGCGCCACATCCATGCCGCTCAAATCGTCGCGAGGATCTGGCTCTGTGTAGCCCGCCTCCTTCGCTTGAGCCACAATATCGCTGAAAGCCACGCCCGGTTCCAATGTGTTGAAAATGTACGAGAGGGTACCCGAGAAGATACCCTCGATGCGCTCAACCTTGTCGCCGGCGTCGAGCAAGCTACGCAAGGTGGAGATGATCGGCAAACCGGCACCGACGGTGGCTTCATAAAAGTAGTGCGTGTAAGAGTTGCGCTGAATGGATCGAAGGTCCTTGTAGTACGTCAGCGGACCGCTGTTCGCCTTCTTGTTCGGCGTAACCACGTGCAAGCCCTGGGAGAGCCACTCCTTGTAGTGGCTCGCGACGTCGTCGGAAGCGGAGCAATCGACGATGATTTGGTTCGGCGCTTGAGAATCGAGGACATGCTGCGTGAAACCATCCATGTCCATTGGCACGCCATTCGCGTAAGCCTCCTCCCAGTTGTCCAAGTCAATTGCGTCGTTGCTGAGCAACATCTTACGACCACCGGTGATGGCGACGATCTGAAGCTCAACTTGGAACTCGTCGCGGAGGGTTTGAATTTGCTCCTTCATTTGGCGGAGCAAAGTCTTACCGACGAGACCCGGACCTACAAGGCCCACGCTTATCGCAGTCTTGGAGAGGTAGAATCTACCGTGAACCGCTTGTAGCGCCTTGTTGACGTCCTTCTTGGACACAACAACGGTGATATTGTACTCGGACGCACCTTGGGCGATCGCGATGACGTTTACCGCGCTTTGCGCCAAGGCTTCAAAGAGCATCGCCGAGACTCCAGGAGTTTGGCACATGTTCTGGCCAACAATGGCGAGAATGGAGCAGTCGCGGACGGCGTTGATGCGATGAAGACGGCCCGCGGCGATCGCTTTTTCGAAGTTCTTGTTCAAGGCGGCGACGGCGGCGTCGGCTTCGTGTGAGCGAACGGCAAAGCAAATGGAGTGCTCAGACGACGCTTGAGAAATCATGACGACGTTGCAGCCAGCCTCCTTGACGGTGCGGAACACGCTGTTCGCCGTACCCGGAACGCCAACCATACCCGTACCTTCGACGTTGATAAGACAAACGTCATCAATGGTAGCGATACCCTTGACGAGATCGCCGCTCATGTCACGCGTCTCAAACTTGCCAATCTTGCTCTCGTCAGATTCGAGAGAGCACGTCATGCCGATGGACGTACCCGGAGCATCTTGGTTGAAGTAGTTGCGCAGAGTCACCGGAATGTTGTACTTCATCGCCGGCAACGTAGTGCGCGGGTGGAGCACGTTGGCACCAAAGTACGCAAGCTCCCATGCTTCGTTGTAGGAGATGGAGCTCAGGCACTTGGCACCCTTGACGCGGCGCGGATCGGCGCTAAAGACGCCGTCGACATCCGTCCAAATGGTGATATTCTTCGCTTGCGTGAGCGCGCCAAAAATGGTAGCCGAGTAATCAGAACCGTTACGCTTGAGCGTGGTCGGGACACCTTCCGGCGTGCGCGCGATAAAACCAGTCACCATGACGACGGCGCCTTCTTGCATGTGCTCGTCGTACCATTTGTCCAAGTTGGCGTTCGACAGGTTGTAGTTGACGTCCACACCGCCATCTTCCGCCTCCGTGACGACAAGAATATCCCGAGCGTCGATCCAGACCGCCTTGCCACCTTTGCAGCGAATTGTCGCCGCGCAAAGTCGCGCCGTCCAGAGCTCGCCGTGACCGACGACGAAATCGCCAAAGGCTTCGGTAGAGCAACCGGCAATGTAAATCGCCTTAAACATAGAGCGCAAGTCATTCAACTCTTCGTTAAACGCCACAATATACGCGTCGTACTCGGCCTTATCCGTCAGCAACGCCTGAGCAGTCGTCACGTGCTTTTCCTCGAGTTTCTCGAGCTCCACTTCGTACGTGGGATCGCGGTTCGCAGCCATTTCCGTGGCGTTGATGAGACAATCCGTCACCTTCGGCTCGCCCTTGTTCGCAACGCCCATGGCGGAAACGATACCCATCGTCAGCGGCGAATCATTCTTCATCAGCAAGTCGCACACGCCACTGATTCTTTCGGCGCTGCCAACGCAGGTACCACCAAACCTATTTCATGCGCGAAAACAAATCGTGATCGTTCGTCAGTCAGTCTTGTTTGCTCGCTCGTCCAAAAAAGCCCCTCTCGCAAGCCCTTTAGCGAGTAATCTTTCTCCCAAACCGCCCCGTCTCGCCGATGCATCGCCATCGAACGACACCGCTCGTAAATCATCATTGGCATTGCCAATCAGTACAGCTCACACACGGCGTCGAGCGATGTATGCGTCCAAACGTCGGAGCGTCCGCGTCTCGTCCGGTTCGCGAGACCCTCAGGTTTTCAGACGTCGCCCGTGCTGCAAACAATCACCCGCCCGGTCGACACCGGATCCAGATTCTTCAACGCCGTCGCGCGTCGTGCACATCGAGTACACATCGCGCGCGGTGTTCGTCGTCGCATTCGTCGTCGCACGTACTTGTGCACGTCCCAGTCGCTTCCGCGAGGGATGCCCGCCATGGCTTGAACTTTAAGACTGCGAACCGGTCGTCGCGTCGTCGTCGTCGTCGTCGTCGAGCGCGACGCGCTGCTCTTCACCGGGCGTCCGGCGACGGAGCGCGAGCATCGCTGCGCAAGATTCGTCGTTGCGGCGCTCATCGTGCGTCGGTCGAGGAACGTGGGTCGTCGGCGCGCGCGCGAAGTGTCGCCGATCGGCGACGCACTTCGTTCCAACGCGATACGCGCCAAACCCTTATGTACAGTACTCTGGTATATTTAATGGCATCAATGCTGGATTTGGATGCTTCGTTCCAGGGTTACATTTTATGGTCCTTATCCGTTTAATATATTGCCGACGCGTTTTGGCACTTCATGAGTACTTTTTGGACAAAGTATTTTCCGTTGAGTCGTGCCGCGCGCCCGACACACACACGCGCGCGCCGCCGACGCCGACGCGACCACCGACGCTAAGGACAACGCGAGAGCGCCCGCCTCGCGCGTTCCGACTGCGCTCGGACGTCAAAGGGATCTAGATCGATGCCTGCGACTGTCGGAAGGTGTGCGCGTTGGACGCTGGCGGCTGCGTCCACGTCCACGTCGACATCGACGTCCGCGTCGACGACGCGGTACGCCGGGGTCCGACCGCTCGCTCCGAGGGGAAGGTGGAGCGCGCGCGGTGACGCGCGTTCGAAGACGCGTGTTTTCGATCGCGGCGGGGATGATGAGAGGAGTGGCGTGGGTTGTGTGAGCAAAAGCGAGCGACGAAAGAGGAGCGACGACGCGCGGAGTGAGAGAGGGACGCTCGCGCACCGCCGCGCCATCGTGGCGGCAGAATGGGAGTCTTCAGACGAGGATGGTACTGGCGCGAGTGTGTTTGTCGTGGAGACGCGAGAAGATCGGTTGCCAAGCTTGGACATGGCGACGTTTCGCGTGCTGGCGTTGGCGCTCGTCACGCTCGGCGCGCCAGCGCTGTTGAACAGCGTGAACGAGCCTGTAGTATCACTGTTGGAGACGGTGTTGGTTGCTCGCGTCGGTACGCTGTTTCTCGCGGCTTTGGCGCCCGCTTCCGCGCTCTTTGGCTTGGTTGAGGAGATATGTTTCGCGTTTAGCATTGTGGTGACGACGGCTGTCAGTAGGGCGTACGGTGAGATGGAGAATGAGGGAGACGACTCAAAGTCGCGAGGGCACATCGAGGAGGTGGTGAGTACGAGTGCATTTGCATCTTTTTTGAGTGGCATCGTGCTCGCTGTCGTGTTGCAATTGTTCTACGGGCCCATTTGTCGCGTGATGGTTGTGCCGCAAGAGGTTGAGGCGCTGTTGCGCATGTACACCATTCTGCGATGCATCGGCTTGCCCGTGTTCGGCGCCGCGAACGCGCTCGAAGGTGCGTTTCTCGGGAATAAGGATGCTTGGACGCCGATGATAGGTTGGCTCTTCTCCGGGCTCATCACGGCGGCGTTGCAGTTGGTATTTATTCAGCCCACGATGACTGCGCGCAACGCCGTCCTTTCCGCGGGACTCGCACTCACCATAGGTCAAGTCTTCATCTTTGGATACCTATGGAATATAGCAGCAAGACGCAAGTTTTTGTCGCTCGAGGCAATCTTCAGGGGCGCGCAAGGCATCGTGAGCGCGGTCAAACTGAGCTACAGGAGACTCCAGGAGATGCGCATTGTGAGCGAGTTTGCGTGGTTAGTCATAAACGCAGCGGCGAGGATGACGACGTACGTCATAATCACCACGTGCGCCACCCAACTCGGTGTCTTGCCGGCCGCGGTAAATAAGACGTTACTGGACTTGTACATTTTGTTGGGATTGTGCGCCGAACCAGTGTTTACGGTGGGTAACGTGCTCCTTCCAAGAAAGGTCCGTAAGAGCCAAGCCGACGCTCTCATGCATCGACGTGCCCTCTTCTACATTGCCGTTTTTATGGGGACCACGCTCGCCTTGGCTGCCTACTTTATATGTGGGTCTGGTATCTTGACCCACGACCCTCAACTCGACACCATGGTGCACGAGATGAAGGGATTGGTGGCCGTCACGATTGGCTTATCCACCACGGCGTACGCCACTGACGGATGCGTCATCGGTCTCAACGGCGCGCATTTCGTTGGCGTCGCCCAAATCGTCAATACCATCGTCTTCATCGCCGTATACTTCACGATGTCGTCCGTATACGGCGCGTCCACGTCGCTCACGCACGTCTGGACCGCTCTCCTCATATTCCAGTCTCTCCGCATCATCGAGCACGTCGTCAAACTCGTCTACGACGAGCGCAGGTTCTTCCGACAGGGTCGAGTCGACGCGGCTTCATCGGCGAAGAAGCTTTCGAACAATTAGCATTCGCATTATCCATTATCCACTAGTCATTAGGCAGTGATGTCCGCACAGTAATTGTAGTTAAGCACGCTCTCGCACAATATATCCTCAGAAGCCGCCTCTCGCGCGACCGCGAGCGTCGCAAACGACCCGCCGCCGCTCGCGCACACGCTCGCGACGATGCGTTACGCCGCGCAAACATCTTCGCCGCCGGCTTCGTCGGCCGCGAAGCCTTTCATCGCGGCTTCTGCACCGAACGCTCGAAGAACACGATGGACGACGAGACTCCCGCCGACGCATCGACGCGCGTCGAGCGTTGTCGCTCGGATATTCGGCGCGAAAAGGAAGCGTGAACGCGACGAAGCAGGGGCGATTGTGCAGGTGGAGCGTTCGTCGGACGAGGATGACGACGCGGCGATGCAAAGGTCGTACGACTGGGAAGCCAACGGGGAAAAGATGCCGACGCTCCTCGTGAACGCGATACCCTCTGATTTCTACTCGCTCTTGCAAGTGAGCCCAGACGCGGATCGCGAAGAGATTAAGAGGAATTTTAGGCAATTATTAAAGGCGACGCACCCGGACGTCGCGGGCGAGGCGAGCGTAGAGATTTCGAGAATCATGAATGAGGCGTACAAGGTTTTGTTGGACGAAACCAAACGAGAGCTGTACGATATGGATTTGGCCGAGTTGAGGTACGCGATGGCGCTCGCGGGTGAAGCGGCGGAGAAAGACTTTAAACCATACACCGGGGAGCCGCTGAGCGTGTTTAAAGGGGAGGATCCGACGGGGCAACAGAGAACTGTGTTCGTCAACGAGAGTGTGTGCATCGGATGTCGAATGTGTAATCACTCGGCGCCGAAGACGTTCATGATGGAGGATCAGTGGGGGCGGGCGAGGGCATTTCAACAGTGGGCCGACTCGGAGGAGAACATACAGGTGGCGATCGAATCCTGCCCGGTGGATTGCATCAGCTGGGTGAACAAGAGGAACCTCGCCATTTTGGAGTATGCGATGCAGACAATTGAACGCGTGAACATCGCGTCGATGCGAGCCGGAAACGCCCGCGTCGCGGATCCATTTGACATTGCCAACGGTATGATTCGCCGTGGGGAAGAAGCAAGAGCTCGTTTAGGGGACACGAGCGATTCCCTGGACGGCGTCGCCGTCGTCGGCGCTCAGGCTTTAGCGATTAGAGAGGCTTGGATGAAGCTTGACGAGCGCGTTCGTGTTCGTTGGAACTCGTATGCCACGGCGCGAGCATCCTTCGACGAATCGTATGACGAGTGCGACGATGTCGATTGCGCGCTCCCAAATGTATCAGTGGACGAGGACTTTGTTTAAATTTGTGAATTTATTTTAACCGCCGCGCGCGAAAAAAAAGGCACTGCCTCACAACGCGGAGCAAAAACACAAAACGATGCTCGCGCCAACCTCGACGCTGAACGCTCGTCCTCGACTCGTGATGCGTCCGCGCGCGGGACCGAAGATTTTCCCGCGACGGACATTCAACCGATCTGTCGCCTTTACGACGCTCGGTGCGTCAAACGTCGGCGATTTATTCAACCGGTTTCTCGATGACAAAAGGAGCGCCTTTGCGTCCACTCGCGGACCGACGACGACGCGTACGCTCGGTCCGACGAACGAAACGGTTCGCATCGTCGACGGAATGAAACATAAACGTCTCGGAAAGGGCGACATCATCGTTTCGGAGCTCGGACTCGGGACGCAACGGTGGGGGAGCGCGGACTTTAACGCCCCAGACGAGACGACGTGTCACGAGTTTCTCAACTACGCGGTGCTCGAGCGAGGCGTTAATCTCATTGACACCGCGGAGCAGTACCCGATTCCGAGCGATAGGGCTCGGCCAGAGGGACGAACGGAACAAATTATAGGAAATTGGATCGCGAAGGATCCGAGTCGCCGGGGAAAAGTCGTGCTCGCGACTAAGATTACCGGCGGCGCAAACGTCAATCGACGCAACATCGTGAAAGATTTGGAGGGGTCGCTGTTGCGCATGAAGACGGATTACATCGACGTATACACGTTGCATTGGCCGGCGAGGTACACGCCACAATCGAATTGGGGACAGAGCTTGCAGTATCACGGTGACACGGAGCGGGCGCCTTATTACCGCAACGCAGCATCCTTTGAAGAAATCGCGGAAGCCATGGGAAAGATGATTCGAGAAGGTAAGCTTCGCGGCTGGGGATCGTGCAACGACAACGCGTACGGATTGACGGCGATGTGCTACGCCGCGCGCTCTGTGGGTGCCCCAGAGCCGTGCGCCATGCAAGGCGATTATTCCATCATAAACCGTCGCAGCGAAGAAAACGGTCTAGCTGAAGCTTCGTCGCCGGTGCACGAAAACGTTGGGTGGATGGGCTACAACCTTCTCGCGGGAGGTGTTTTGACGGGTAAATATCGCGACGTTAAGGCTGCCGTCGACAACTCGAACGACCGAGCGCTCGCCGAACGACTGCTCGCCGACCCGCGAGGCCGAATGGACGATTATAGTTGGGGCAAGACGCTTTATAGATATCGATCAGCGCCGGCGCTCAGAGCCGTGGACACCTACGCCGAGCTCGCAGATCAAGCCGGGATATCGCTCACGGAATTGGCGTTGAAGTGGGCTCGTCAACGAGAATTCATGACGACGGCGTTGGTTGGCCACACCTCGATGGAACAGCTCAAACAAACCATCGATTTCTTTGCCGCAGACTCGAACCCGCTCGACCCACAGCTCATGTGGGAGATTGACCGCGTGCATATGCGAAACCGCCTTCCGATTTTCTCCAGCGAACGCGTTGGATCCGATTGGGACGGCGCCGGTGAGATTGGCGAGCGCATCCCGTAGCAAAAAAAACTTATTTTACTGATGTCACTTTTTAGGAAACCGCCAGTTGGCCAGTGCCTCATTCGCCGCCTCACGCCGATGCGCGCCGACTCGGTGACCACCGCGCGCGCAACGACGAGTGTCAGCGCCACTCGCGCCGCGCTCCGTAATCCCGATCGTCGTCGTCAAACCGTGTCTTCGAGGAACGCCGTCATCACTCGAGGTGTCGTGAAGAACCTCATGGGCAAGCTTTTCGGTGGCAAAGGGACGAAGCACGCCGGGATCGGTGAACCGCTCTCGGGAGACATCTTTGAGCGGTGTACCTATCTTGATTACAACGCCACGACGCCCGTTTGGCCCGAAGTCGCGAGCGCGATGGCGCCTTTCCTGTTTGAGCACTTTGGTAATCCAAGCTCCGGACACGCCTTTGCGGCGCCGTGCAGGGACGCCATCTCTGCGGCTCGGCACAGCGTCGCGACGATGCTCGGATGCGGCGACGATGAGGTGATGTTTACCTCGTGCGGTAGCGAGAGCGATAACTTTGCGATTGATGCCGCGGTGAGAGCTTTCAGGAAGAAGCATGGCGCCGGAAGAACGCCGAAAGTCGTCTCAACAGCCATCGAGCACCCAGCGGTGATTGAACACCTCAAAGCGATGGCTGATTTCGGTGATTTAACGTATGAGTTGGTCGGAGTCGACTCAGAAGGTCTCGTGCGCGTCGAAGACGTGGTCAAGGCGATGGATGAGGATACATGTCTGATTACGGTGATGCAGGCGAACAACGAAACGGGCGCCATTCAACCTGTTGCCGCCATAGCTTCCGAGGCGAAGAAGCGAGGTATTTTGATGCATACGGACTCAGCGCAAAGTTGCGGTAAGATTCCAGTCAAGGTTGACCAGCTCGGCGTCGATATGGTGACTATTGTGGGTCACAAGATTGGCGCGCCAAAAGGAATCGGCGCCTTATACATTCGCGACGGCACCGACCTCGGAGGGGCTAAACCGTTCTACGGCGGCGGCCAAGAGAGCGGACGTCGCGCGGGTACGGAAAACGTTCTCCACATCGTCGGACTCGGCAAGGCGTGCGAGATTGTCGAGCGCGAGATGGATACTTGTCCTAAGCATTTGAAGGAAATGCGAGACGATTTGCAGAGACGCATCGTTGAGGCGCTCGGTGGCGCCGATGGTTCGGGAGTTCGCATCAACGGACCGAACGATGAATCGTTGCGCTTACCGAACACTTTAAACATAGGCATCAAGGGTCTGCTCGCGTCGATCACTTTGATGGAATTGGCCGAACTTCTCGCGGCGAGCGCAGGGGCCGCCTGTCACACTCCCGACGTCGCGGCGGCGGGCGCAGCGACGGTGAGCAGCGTGCTCGAGGCGATGGACGTGCCCATGGATTACGCCATAGGAACGCTGCGCTTATCCGTCGGTAGACACACGACCAAGTCGGATATTGAGCGCGGTGCGATGCTCCTCATTGAAGCAGCGAAGAGACAAAACGCCGGCGCGTTGTAAAACATTGCAATAATCAACAACCATAACAATTACATCACTATATTCGCAAGCTTTCCATCTCTAAATTTTCTACCGATCTCTCGCGTCGCCGACCGCCCAGCTGTCGACCTTTTTTATTTTTCGATTTCGTCTTCACCTCAGCCCACTCTCCGCTGTCAAACTCTTCGACGTCGACGCCATCCTTGATCGCCTGTTCGCGCGCTCTGCTCTCCTCCTCGAGCTCATCATCAATCATCTCCACGCACACGTCCACATCGTTTCTACACGCGCGCAGTGTTCGACGCAATCGCTCGAAATCCGAACATCCCGTACGTCGGCACACCTCTGTTAAATCCGCGTCGCGCAGCACCGCAACGCAGAGCGGCCCACCGGGCAAATCCCGCCGTGCACCCTTCACCCGAACGCTGTTGTAATGATCGTTCCCTTCGTACGACACGTGAAAAGTTCGCGCGTAGTCATCGCTCGCCTCTGCGCCGGCGACCCACCTCGGCGACCCGGCTTGGTGTATGCACACGCCGACGCGCAACACCGCCGTCGCCGCGCACACCTCCAGGTGCCCTGCCCACTCCCCATCCTGACCCATCCGTTCAACGTAATCCTCAAATGTCTCGTCATCCTCCACGAACGGCCCGAACTCCTCTTTCCGCTCCGCTACGTACTGCACGATCCTCGCCCGAAGCTCAGCGTGTCTCGACTCGTCGCCGTACTTTTGATCTGCCAACGACCGAAAAAAACAGTTCCCATCCGCCTCCACCGTCGTCCGCTCCAAGTTCAGCGCCCGCAATTGCGTCTCGAGCGTTCGTATCTCGTCCCCGCTCGCCGTCGACGTCCATCGTTCATCCCGGTCGCGTCGGCGTCGGCCACGTTGTTGTTGCTGTGAATCCTTTCCAGCGTTCGCGTCCGTTTGGTTTCGCGATCCCCCGCGCCCACCGGGACCGTTTGAACGTTTCACCGATTTCCCTTTCCCCATCCCGCGATAGTCACGTCGGTCTCCCGGCGCCTCGCGCGCGCCCCGCGCGACGAACGTGCGTGTCGTGGTCTGAAGTATAAATCCAATTTTGAGGGTTGTTGCGGAGCGCTGACACGCTGCGCGACACTCGACGACGCTCGCGTCACTGGACGACGAAACCATGCCTCGAGGCAAACGCGCGCTCTCTCCCGACGCACCGCCGACTTCCGCGGGAGCGCTGACGCTCGCGACGTCGAAACGCGCGAGACGAGGAACCTCACCCGACGCTGCTGCTGGCGGCAGCGATCCAACCTTTGTCGCCGGCGGTGCGCTCTCGCTGCGATCGGTGAAACCGTCGGGGCGTAAAACCGGTGGCGTCACGCGAACGTCGTCGCTCGATGCGCCCATCATGACGCTGGAGGGACACGCGGCGAGCGTGAACGCCGTGGCGTTTTCGGGGGATGGGGCATTGCTCGCGAGCGGTTCGAGCGATAAGAGCGCACAGCTTTGGCGCGTCGGGCGATCGAGCGAATCCACGGCGGGGACGCTGACTGGGTTTAAGAATGCGGTGACGTCGTTGTCGTTCACCCGGGACGATGAGTGCGTGGTGAGCGGGGATGCGGATGGGATCGTGCGGGTGTGGGACGCGGAGACGGGGAAACAAGTTAAGTCGTACACGTCGGCGAGAGGAAAGTGCGTCAACGACGTCGCAACGGCGAGAGGGGACATTTTGGCGAGCGCGAGCGATGATGGTCAAGTGCGATTGTGGGATTTACGCGTGAAGAAGCGAGCGGTCAACGCGTTGGAACACGAGCTTCCGCAGACGGCGGTGGCTATGAGCGCGGATGGGGAGCGAACGTACGTCGGTGGCGTGGACGAAGTGGTGCGCGCGTGGGATTCTAGGATGAACGATAAGCCCTTGCTGACACTCAAAGGTCACAGCGATACCATCACCGGTCTCGCCGTTTCCCCGTGTGGGTCCTTCGTGCTCAGTAATGCCATGGATCAGACGTTGCGCATGTGGGATACGCGCGCGTACGTCGAGGGTGAACGTGAGACAAAGCAATTCACCGGTCACTCGCACAACTTTGAAAAGGCGTTGCTTCGGTGTGCATTCAACTCTGACGGCACGCGCGTCACCGCTGGTTCCGCGGACTCGAGCGTGTACGTGTGGGACGTGGAAAATGGCAAGCTCAAGTATAAGCTTCCGGGGCACAAGGGTGCCGTCATGGACGTCGCGTTTTCGCCGACGGAGAACCCGATTCTTGCGAGCGGCGGCGCGGACGGCGTCGTCTACCTTGGCGAGTTGGACCGCTGATTTGATTTGATGAACTTTTGTAATAAACACAACTCTTCTTTCTAGAACATTACTACAGTATCGGTTTACAATGGCTAATCGCTGTCGGAATAAAAGCCGCCATTTGACATTTTCATGCTCGCGCCGTCAGGTAATCCCCGCGTGACTTCTATGACATCCACTCGCGCCGGTCTGCGTCTACGATCGCGGCTGGGTGTGGACGCCTTGCTCGAGTAGCGGGATGAGCGTCGAACGCCGACGCGTTCCTCGTCGCTCGCCAACGACGTGCCTCCATCCGAACGATCGCCGAGAGAGTGCGCTCTCGACGACCTACGCGAACGTTCTCTCGATCGCTCTCTGTAACGAGAATCTCGCGAGCGCGAGCGTTCGCGACGATCGCGATCTCGCGAGCGGGAGCGGTACCGCCTGCGATCATCGTACGCGCCGTGATACGCCGCCGGCGGCGGCATGCCGGGATATACGTACATCGGCTGAACGGGCATCATCGGCGCGGCGTACGCGTACGGCATCGGCATATACGGTTGATGCGGTGGAGGTTGAACGTAATGCGCATCCATCGGTGGATAACGTTCGTGCGGTATCCTCTGTCTACCGTAATCGTAGGCTGTTTGCGGCAGCGGTCCGCGACCGTCGGCGTAATCGTACGATGCGTGCGATCGATCGTCGCTGTACTCGCTATTCGAGCGACTTCGCGCGACGGGATATCCCGGCTCGCTACGTTGTCGCGGAATGTCGTACCCGTAGTGTGTATCATCCCGCCTGAACGGGGGTTCAGCCGACCCCGCGCTTCGTACGGATGGAGCGTGCGAGGCGTACCCGTCGTGCGAGGCCCCTGGCCGTTGAGATTCAATCCACCGTTGCATGCGCGACTCGTGCGCTCTCGCGCGCATCTCCGGCGTGTTGAGCGTCTCTCGCGCGTCGTTCGGTTCGAGACCTTCGTAGCACGACAAACCGTGCACGTTTACCAAAGTATCGGACGCCCCGAGGGAAAGGAGATACTCTCCCAGCGCGCCGTAACCGTACGCGAAACAGAAATGAAGCGCCGTGTGCCCGTTGTTTGTTTGCGCGTCAATCATCTCAAGTCTCGGCGGCTTCGATTTGTAATCCGTACTCTTCAACACGAGCTTTGCCGATCGACGCTGATTGTTTTGGCACGCGATGTGGAGCAAAGTCAAACCGTTGCCGTCTCTGACTCGGGGATCGACTCCAGACGAAAAGAGCTTTTGTAGCTCCTTCACACGCCCGTGCCTCGCGCGACTGAACGCCTCTATCACCATCGAGTCGTTCCCCGCGCTAGAGCCACCCCAGGACGACCCACCGTCGTCGTCTGAAAAGTCGGAACGATCACTCGACCGTTCCGAGCCAATGTCGGAAATATCGCACCTCGTCAAACGAGCCGAGCGAGAAAACGCCGTCGCGAGCTGATCGATGCCATCCTCCGCCTGAAGCATCGGGCGGCGCGTCTGCGACGCCCTCTTATTCGTCAAACTCTCATCCTCGCCGAAATCTGGAACCCCGAGCTCGTTCAGCCCTCTGTTGGCGGTATTAGAGAATGCGGCGTCGTGGCGCTCGCTCTGTCCGGCACCGTCGGTCGACACGGCAATCATCACGTGTCCATCGTTCGCCACGTGCATCGAGCGCGTCGGCGCTGATGGCTCGGGTATAAACCCTTGCGAGTGCGTGCTTCGCTGCCGAGATAGAGAACCCGCGTCTTCATCATCCGTATCGTCCAGATTACTCTCTGCCCCGTCGGCATCTTCATCCTCTCCGCCCACCGGACGCAACGAAACATTCGCACCCACATTCTCCGCGTACTCCCGCACGAACGCTCCCAACGCCCGCTCCCACATCGCCGCCTCTTCCACCGACTTTCCTGTAAACTCGAACACATCCCCATCTCGCCGCACCAACCGCACCACGAGCCCTTCGCCTCGCCTCTCGACCCGTCCCACGTTTGCGAACGCCGCCCCTCTATTCATCCTCGCCGGGTTCCCCGCCCCTTGCACCTCCCCCCACCGAAGGCTCGACCCCGACTCATCCACCCTCAAGAACACCGCGCGTTTCGAATCCCCACGAACCGATCCATCCGACCGCAGTTCCATCGCGCTTCGCATCGTTCCGCCCGCTCTCGCCCGGCGCTTCGCTTCGTCAATCATGCGTTCCACCGCGTCGTCACCCGACGACGTCGTCGTCGTCGTCGTCGCCGATCCCGGCATCCCCATCGCTCGCCCTCCATCGGTTCGTCCGTTCGTCTCAAACAACGGGTTCGTTCGGTTCATCGTCCGTCCGTCCGTTCGTCCGGCCGTCCGTTCGGTCGCGATGTTCGGTATCGCCTTTTCAGTTCCCCCGCGGCCTCAAACTGGTTGGGGTCGATTCGACTCGTTCGCGCGAATACCGTCGACGTCGGACGTATGAGCGGGTGCGTCCGAGGATCCGAATGATCGCGAGCGGTGTTCACACCGCTATCGTCGCCACCGACCGACCCCTCGTCGGCGGCCTCCGCGCACTGAGGTTCGAATCGAATCGAATAGAAACGAAACGAAACGACCCAACCGTTCACTACACACAAATACGTGAAGCGCCATAACATGTCAAATCCACACAAATACGTGAAGCGCCATTCCCAGTGAGGGTTGCGTCCGCTTTCCGATCGGATCGGCAGACGACGGACGGACGGACGGACGGACGGACGGACGGACGACGCGCGCACCGAAGCGCGCGACGGGTGCGAATAAGACACGCGCACTGCGAAGGATTGATCGATGGTGAACGCGAACGCCAAGGCTGGAGCGCACACGCGGTTCCCCCGTGGGAAAACGAACCCAGAGACGATCCCGGGGTACGACCCGGTGGACCCGCGAAGTGGAAGCGCGCCGTACGCGCTCGTCGAAGCGCGGGAGCTCCGGGCGAGGGAACAAATGGTGGCGGTGGAGCGCGCAAAACTTTTGCGGGAGCGAGTGGTGGCGTGTTACCGCACGGAAGGGGTGAACCACTTGGAGAACTGTAAAAGCGAGGTTGCCGCGTACTTGGCGAGCATCAGAAACGTTGGCGCTCAGAGGCTCAACTTTGGCGAGCACGATGAGACGCCAAAATGAGACGAGAGTGAGTGAGTGTGTGTGATTAGGCTATAGCTATATGTGTATTCTACAATGAAAATCCTACCTATGGAGCGTACGGAGTGCCTTCATTCTTTTACTTCTTCTTGTTTGCCTAGCGCGAGACGAAATCGAACCGCGGGCTCGCTCAGAGAGCCAAGCGTTTCGCCGACGCGGTCGTCACGAATGTCTCGCGTAAAGAAACGAATGATGATCAGTACGCCGTGATTACGGTTTCACGTTTACCGCGAAACCGTCTACGAGGATCAAGAGAGCCGAGAGCATCGAGCGTTCTCTGCCGGATTGGCTGGACGCGCGAATTCGTCAAACGCTTCGTTTCGCTCGAAAGGATCGGACAAGGCTTCGCACAGACATCGGCAGTACTCCCAATCTTCAGCCGTAGCACGCTCGATCGCTTCTTGTAACAAATGGTTTCTGGGTACGTACAGAGGGTTGGTAGAGTCTTGCGCCGCTCGACGCGCGTCTTCATCGCCGTCTTCGCGAAGAAGGATTTGCGCATACGCGTCGCCGAATTCGGCAATTTGCACGCGCAAAACGTCATCGCTGAACGGGTCGTCGGCTCGCTCCATCGCGGCATGTATGGCGACGAACATTTCCGACGCGAGCGACGGTGCCGTGGCATACTCTCCTCTAGCGACAACTGTTGACGCCAACGCGCCGAGATACCGGTGCGCCGTAGTGAAATCAAAAGCGCCGCGTTGCAAGATACGTTGGAAACTTCGAACGATTTCAAACTCTTCATCATCTCTGACCCAAATCCCAAACTTTCTCGTGTACGTGGCGTAAAGTTCAATCCTAAAGGCTTCGTCGAACGCCTCGAGCGCTCGACCGCGATCCCGCTTGTCGACAACTCTCGTAAGCGCGTCGCACAGTCTCTCTACGTTCCATCGCACTGCCGCCGGCTGATTGGCGTACGAGTACATCCGCTCATCGTCGCTCGAGTTCGGCGTGTACCCGATATCGTATCCTTCCATGAACCCGAACGGGCCGTAATCGAGTGTCACGCCCGCAATGGACATGTTATCCGTGTTTAATACGCCGTGCGTAAATCCGAGCGACTGCCATTTGGCGACGAGCGCTCCGGTGCGTCGAGCGACGGCGACGAGAAGCGACCCTCGCGCGTCAGTCCCTCGCGCATTTGAAAGTTCTTCCTGCGAGTACATCCCAGAGTCGATTACATAGTCCAACAACTTTCGCGTCGTTGCGTCGTCGCCCTTGGAATTCAGCCACTCAAAGCTGCCGAATCGAACAAATCCAGGCGTCTCCGTCACGCGCGTCATCACCGCCCCGGGCTCTAAAACCGCGTAATTCGACGCCGTCATTCGAACCACCCCATCATTTGTTGCGCACAGCGCCAACGACCGCGTCGTCGGCACACCCAACGCCGCCATGGCTTCCGAAGCGACGTACTCCCGTAAGCTCGATCGAAGCACCGCTCTCCCGTCGCCGTTTCGAGAATAAGGTGTCTTCCCAGAACCCTTCAGTTGCACGTCAAACAGCGTCTCACCATCGCCACCAATCACCGTGCCAATGTTGTGCGCTCGCCCATCGCCCAAACGCCCCGCCCACTGCCCAAACTGATGCCCCGCGTATGCGCACGCGTGACTTCTCGACGACCAGTCGGCGTTGCCGCTCGCCAACGCCGCGAACCCGGCGTCGTACACATCCGGTGTTTCCATGCCCAACAACCGCGCAGTGGACGCGCTGACGCACCCGATCGTCGCCTCGACGCCCGTCGGCGTCGGTCGGCATCGCGTGCAGACTTCAGCGCGCGCGTCGGCGTCAGTGTCGTCGCAAAAGCGCCTCACGAAGTCATCCTCTTCGCGCCAAATCAATCCCTCGGCTGGGACCCCGCGCGACGAGTCCGACGACGCGCTCGACACGAACGATCGTCGAGCGCGTCGTCGAGCGCGTCGGCGTCCATGTGGACCGAGCCCGGGGACGGGCGTCGCGCGCGCGCGCATGTGGCGACACAACCGTGGTGAACGGCCTCATATATTAAATCCAACAGAGGTATGAAATAGTGCTCGACGCGCGCTTCAAGTGTGTTTGATACGGTTATGCGAATCTTATGTACACGGCCCCAGGGTGTTGCCCAACCGAACGACGTCGCAACGTCACCAGACGCGCGCGCGTCGACCCTTTCGCGCGACGACAGCCGGTGGAAGACGCGAGCGAATACGGGCTCGGCTTCCGCGTCGCGCGCGCACGTCGTGGATACGTCCGCGTGGACTCGCGCGGAGCATCGTAGTTGTGATTGTTCACGGGCATTCCCGTTTTGCTGTTGACATCAGCGCGCGCGGGGTCGTTCGCCGAGAACGATGAACGACGAGCGCTCTGGCGCGCGAACGCCGCCGATAAAACCCACCGGTGGGTCCCCGATGCTCACCGGGAAGTTTTCGAGGGATTCATTCGATGAAGCGACGGCGGACGGCGATGACTCGGCCCGCGACGAGCGTCGGCGGTTGGTCATCGAACGGGCCAACTCTGGACGGTCGTCCGCGGTGGCGACGGAAACAGAGGATGATGACGACGGTGAAGATGCGTTTTCAAAGAGATTGGCGGCAGCGCGGGCAAAGGGTGGGATTCGGACAAAGGGTGAGAAGGAAGCCGGGTCAGAGGAGTTTGAGGCGAGGGCGGAGGAGGCGCCGGCGCAAGCTGAGAAATCGAGGGGGCGCGGGTCGACGGCGTCTGAGTCATCCAGTTCTGGCTCTGAAACGGATTCGTCAGATTCAGATTCTTCGGACTCGTCGTCGTCCTCGTCGTCGTCGGGATCAGATTCGGATTTGAAAAAGAAGGATGAATACGCCATTGAAGGCAGTCTACCGCCGCGCGAACGGCCAGACGACAGGACGTTCTGGGCGAGGTGTTATCAAGAGACAGCCAAGTTTTGTGGTCTCGGCATACTTTTAGAAGATGTGCCGGATAGTTCAGACGACGAGAGCGAGTCGGAGGGGATGGAGAGCGATAGTAGCGACGCCTCGAGATATAGGCGCCGCAACGAAGCGTTGCATCGAAATGAATCCTTCCTAGAAGAGAGTAGCGACAGCACAGATCTGGATGAAGACTTGGCGCGCATGGCGGAAGAGGAAGAAAAGATGGATCTGTATCCTTCTCCAGCCATCATCGACGCAGAGTTTCAAAAGATGAAGAAACGACTTGCCAAGCAAGAACGGCGAAACGTTTTCAATTTGGAACAGGCAAAGACTAAGTATGTCGCGCAGTTGAGCGAAAGACGAAGGCACAGGTCGGCGACGTGGATGCTTCATCAATTCGTCAACTCAAAATTCTTCAACCTGCTAACCGCGTTGATGATTTTGTATTCGACGGTGGTGTGTGGGATGGTGACGGCGAATCCGACTAGATGGTCGGAAAGCAAATTTGAGATGACGAGCTTTTTGGTTCTTAACATAGCGTTCGCGGTGGAGTGCGGGATGAGAATAATGTCGAGTGGCGTAACGTCCATCGAAGAAGGCGTCGAGCAACTCGTCAAGCTCAAACCTCTATATTACTTTCACGACACCGTCAACTGCTTTGACTTTGTCGTGACGGTGCTGTCGTTCATGGAGTACGTCATTAACAGCGGTGGAGCACTCGACGCGATTCGCGCTCTACGTTTGATTCGTCTGCTCAGAGTGCTGCGCATGGTTGAGGATATGCGCGTCATTCTCGATGGTGTCATACAGGGTATCCTGAACATTGCGTGGATTCTCGTCCTTCTCGGCGTTGTTGTTTACATTTACGCCGTATTCGGAGTGATTTTGTTTGGTGCTAACGATCCGAGGAATTTTAGATCGCTCGGAGTCGGCATCGGCACTGTCATCTCCATAGCAACAATGTCGGATTGGCTTGGTTTCCTCTATGTCAACTATTACGGTTGTGATGAGTACGGGTACGAAACGGTGACGGATGCACCGTATTGTACGGCGCCCAAGTCGCACAAGGTTGTCGCGACGGTTTATATTTCCTCAATGATTGTTGTCTTGGGGAACATTATGATGAGTCTCTTCATTGGCGTCGTCACGAATAAAATGGAAGAAGCAGCGGTGAAACTTCGCGAGGACAAGGCGCAAGTGCAAGCTACAAAGGAAGCCAATATCGCGGACGATTTGTGGACAAATCCCGACGCGCTGGACGCCAAGCTCGGCCATGAAAGTCACAAGGCTTTGATGTACCACTTGAACCTTCTCTCTGGCGTGCGACGCGAGGGGGAGGTTCGCGCGGCGAAGGCCTTGGCGACTTGGAAATTGTACCAACTCAGGCTCCGGCGTATCGTGACGCACACTCTGTTTGAGTTGACTGTGATTGGCTTCATCATATGTGCGGGTGTGTTTTCAGGGATTGGTGTGCAGGATCCGTCGTCGATGGATTCCAATTGGTACAAGACTATGGAAAAGGTCTTCCTCGGCGTCTTTGCTACGGAACTTGGGCTCAAGTTTATCGCGCACTTGGACAAGGCGATGACCTTCTTCACGGGTAAGGACAAGTGGTGGAACCTTTTCGATATGTTTGTGGTGTTTTTCGGCTTGGTTCCAAACTCGTTCGATCGTCTCGCCACCGTGGTGCGCATGGTTCGTCTCTTGAGAATTTTACGCTTGGTACGTGTCATCAAACAGCTGCAAGTCGTCGTCCTTTCCCTCGTCGCCGGCGTGCAGTCAATCATGTACGTCGCCATGATGATGATTATCGTCTTCTACGTCTACGCCGTCGCCGGAGTGACCATGTTTAGGCGCAACGATCCGTTCCACTTTGGCAACTTGATGAAGGCCATTCTCACGCTCTTCACCGTGTCGTTTTTAGAGGATTGGCGACCAGTGTTCGACATCAACTTTCGAGGCTGCGATCACAACTTGTACGGAGAAGTAGACAACGGACTTTACTACGCAGAATCGATCGGGATGGAGTACAGCGAGGCGTCGTCGATGTGCACCTCGCCCGAAGCGTCCAGATGGTTTAGCGTCATCTTCTTCTCAACGTACATTCTCATTTCAGCCATGGTGCTCGTCTCCGCCTTCATCGGTATCATCGTGACGAGCATGCAAAACGCCAGTGGCATCGTGCGAGACCGATTGGCGGCTGAAGAACGATTCAAAGAGACTCAGGCGTACTTCTCCCTGAGCGACGATTCAGTAAAGTCAACAGAGGAGGTTTTCCGAATCTTAGACTCTGGCTTCACCGGCGCGCTTACCGCCGAAATTATGCTCGAAAAGATGGACATCACGGGCGTCCCATCCAACCCCGAGTTCCTCAAGCGCACGTTCGCCACCGTCAACTCCCTCACCGACAAACCCTTCGACTGTTCCGACTTCCTCTTGCTCACCGCGCTCGCTGAGCGCGCGCGCGCCATGCAAGAAAAATACGCCGAAGACGCGAGCGACGGCATCGATTTCGTCAGCGGCGCCCTCGCGGCGTACAACAAAAAGCGCAACAACAGCATGAGCGGCGGGAGCAATGCGTGAACTAAAATCACGGGCGCGCATCGTATTGTAATACCCTAATCGTACGACGAAGCTTGAAACGATTCGACGCCGATCCTCGAGCGCGCTTCCGGTCCCCCGGTGCTCATCGAAAGATGTATGTACAAACACTACATCACGACGAGGGTCGTGTGAAACACACAATCGTCGATGAGAGCTCCCGCGTCAGACGTCGACGCGTGACCGCATCCCGCATGACCAAGCGCACGGTACGTTCCGACGTAGCGACGACGACGAACGCGGCGACGCGCATCCACTCGATTCACCGTCGTCGTCATCGCGCGCGACGCGAACGAAACCCGAACGCGGTTGAATGCGCGATCGAAAGAAATCCTCGTGAAACGTGAACCCGAGCGACTGACGACGAACGATCGACGGCGACGACGCGCGATGTTTCACGCGACGCAGAAGGACGCGGCAGACGCCACGGAAGACCCCCCGCGACGCGGTGGACGCGGTGCGTCGTCGGCGAGGGATAAATCTCAAGAGGTTCCACCAAACGTAGAGCTTCCGTTGGAGATCGGGACCAAGGTGCAGTGCCGCTGGAGAGGAAAGGATGAGTATTACCTCGCCCGGGTGATTGAGAAGCGCCCGTCGACGGGTGGTGGTGGAAATCATAAGAACAGCGAGCAAGAGTTTGAGTATTACGTGCACTACGAACAGTTTAACCGACGCATGGATTCGTGGGTCGGGTTGGGGGAGATGGACCTGACGACGGTGGTTCCCGTCGAGCGCACCGAGGATGGGAAAAAGAAGAAGGAGACGCACGAACCCGACGCGGAGCACGCCGAGTTTGACCCGCGGGCGCTGCAGGAACACGAGGAGTTTACCAAGGTACGGAATATTTTACAGATTGAGCTCGGCAGACACGAGATGGATACGTGGTACTTTTCCCCTTTTCCGCCCGAGTACAACGACTGTCAAAAGCTCTACTTTTGCGAGTACACGTTGCAGTTTTTCAAGCGCAAGGAACAACTGCAGAGACACTTGAAGAAGAATGAGATGCGTCACCCACCGGGGGATGAGATTTATAGGAAAGGGAACTTGAGCTTTTTTGAGATTGACGGGAAAAAACACCGGTTGTTTTGCCAAAATTTGTGCTACTTGGCAAAACTCTTTCTCGACCACAAGACGCTGTACTACGACGTGGACTTGTTCTTGTTTTACGTTCTCATGGAGTGCGACGAACGCGGGTACCACATCGTAGGGTACTTTTCCAAGGAGAAGTGCTCGGAAGAAGGGTACAACCTGGCGTGCATTCTCACGCTCCCGCCTTACCAGCGCAAAGGTTACGGCAAGCTTTTGATTTCCTTTTCGTACGAATTGTCCAAAATCGAAGGCAAAGTCGGCACGCCCGAACGTCCGCTCTCCGATCTCGGTCTAGTCTCTTACCGCGGTTACTGGACGCGCGAACTTCTCAAGATTCTCAAAGACGAGAGTCAACAGTTCGTATCCATCAAGGATCTCAGCGATTTGACGATGATCAAGACGGAGGATATCATTTCCACGCTTCAACACCTCGGTTTGCTCGCGTACACAAAGGGCGCGTACGTCATTTGCGCCTCGCCCGAGCTCATTGAAAAACATCTCAAGGCGGCTGGGAGCGCCGGTGTTCCCTGCGATCCATCCGCCATCATCTGGTCCCCGTACGATCCCGAGCGCGCCAGAGACTTGTAATATGTTATCCATCCACTCTTTAGCTACGGACGCTCCACCAGTCCAACCGACGCGCGACTCGGCTCGACTCTAGTTGGATTAATCAATCCATTCCTCAGTGCTAGCCGCGGCGTCGCGGGTCGTCGTTCACCGGTCGAGACGACGGACGACGGACGACGGACGACGATGACGATCGTTCGCGACGTCGACCTCGTTCCCCTCGGTTTGCACCCGACGGAAACCCGAAAACGTTGTGCGGCATTGCTCTCGCAACTGGATGCGCTCGCGTTGGAAATCACGTCGAACATTGACGCGCGCGTCGTCGAACACGGGCGACGATCGGCGAGTTTGCGACGGAGGATCGAAGAGTTGAGAGAGGCGGTGCGGGAGACGTCGACGAGCCGACGGGCGAAGACGGTGACGCACGCGGGGAGGTACCCAGAGAGTGACGTAGGGCGGCGTCGAATGAATTTACACGCGACGCCGACGAGGCGAGCGAACGCGGATTACGAGGAGGATCGAACAGTATCACCGACGCGACGCATGACGATTGAGGAAATGGCGGTAATACGGAGACAAAGGATACGCGGAGATGGAACGGCGGAGATGTACTGGAAGAGCGCTGCTGAGGCGTTGAACGGCGGCGGGAGGAGCGGCGCGCGCGGGAGAGACGGATTGGGAAGACTTCCGGCGAGGATTGAGAGTTTGAATGAGTGTTTGTTGTTCAACTCGGACGTGAATCCGTACGTTGAGTACGCGTTGGTGGATAATTTGATGCGAGAGGGTAAAAGAGAGAGTGATGCGAGCGGTGGGTACGGGACGGATAAGGAGGCGAACGAGGAGGACGAGTACGAGGACGACTGGAAGAATTTAGCCGACGCGCCGAAATCCATTACGAATGCGTACGATTCCATGCACGGGACGCAGTTTGGGTTCAGGCCGACGATGGAAGAGATGCCAGAGGTGAACTTTCCGACGTCGCTGCCCTCGTTGCGTTACGCGGCGGATATTAGTTGGTCTGGAGCGCGGACGGAGTCTTCGTCCATCGCGCCGAGCGCGACGGCGACGCCGCTGCCAGACGTAATCGTGGCGGCACCCGCCGTCAAACCGGGAGTTCCGGCGCCGATGCCTCCCGGGGCACATCGCGCACCGATGCCGCCTCCGCCTCCACCGCCTCCACCGCCGCCCCCACCGGGAGCGGCGCCTTCTGGAGGTCCGCCCGCGCAACTGCCGCAGGGCGCAAACGTAGGCGACGCGGGAAGAAGCGCTTTGATGGAAGCGATCCGGAACAAGGATAACAGAAGTCGACTTCGCAAGAGAGGAGGAGACGACACTGGTGGGATGACACCTTCTAAACCCCCTATCAATTCTTCAGCTGCTGAGCCTGACTTGCGCGGGGCGTTGATGGATGCGATTCGATCCAAGCCAGCGCTGAAATCTGCGTCGAGCCGATCCGCCGCGCCAGATCCAACGACGACAACTAAAACGGCGCATGCCGCTCCCGCGGCGGCGCCTAGGCAACTTTCGATGATGGAAGAGCTCGCGAGTAGCCTCGGCCGACGCCGTTCCGCCATGGTTGCCTCGGGTGATCACGACGTTCGGGAGAAGATTACTCGTTCGACTGGTGCGTCCGGAGGCATCGCCGGTTTTGACGATTTTGTCAAGTCCCGCGCCGGCGGCGGTGACGACGATGATGACGATCACGTCAGCGATCTAAGCGATTGGGACGATTAACAAACGAAGTAGTAAAGATAGCGATGTAGAAAATCTATGATGATGTACACATACAATTACAGTACACAAAAAGCGAAATCAAAGCTTGCTACTCCGCCTCTGACTATTAAACGCGGCGAACTTTTCGCGCGCATACTCGCGGTACTGTTCAAACGCTCGTCTCCTCTCCTCGGCCCGCACCGTCTTCAAATCTAACCCATCATTAATCGCCCGTTTCAACGCGCTCGCGCCACCTCTCGGCATCGCACACACTCGCTCCGCCAACTTGAACGCCTCTCGCTCGGCCGATTCCGCGTCCGCCACTACGACGCAAGCCAATCCCAAATCGTACGCCCTCTTCGCATCCAACGCCACCCCGAACGCACTCACGTGCCTCGCCGCGTTCGCCCCAATCGCCCGACTCAACTTGACCGACAACCCCCAGCTCGGAAGTATCCCAATCATCCCGTGACTATCCACGAATCGCGCGTCCTCGGAACACACCACGGCGTCGCACGCCAACGCCAACTCAAAACCCGCGTTGACGCAATCCCCACGCGCGACGCACACGATCAACGCCTCGCACCGCTCCATCATCGATACCGGATCGCTCTCCACGTCGTGCTCATCCATCGCAAACACCTCGGACGCAGCTTTAAGGTCGATCCCGGAACAAAAGTGTTTCGAACTCGATGCACCCTTGAGCACGACGCACTTGAACGCCAACGAATCAACGTCCCGAAACGCCCGCGCGAGGTTGACGACGGCGGCGGCGTCGAGCGCATTCCCGCGTCGCGGGTTGTCGATCTCAATCGTTCGGATCCCGCGCGCGAAATCATCGCGGACGGTGATCATGTCGACTTGAATGCGTCGGTAACTGTCGATCTTGTTAGTTCACAATCGCGTCAGTTGACGACGCGTTCAAGTCGACGACACGATGCGCGCGACGCAAATGAAGACGACATCGACGACGGCGAAGCAACAGTCGTTGATTCGCGGGGAGAGATCCGCGCGGGTGCGGGGGCGGGCGACGCGATGCGCGGCGATGCGTCGAGTTGCTTCTGAAGACGACAAGAGGTTGCTGATTACGGTGTTATCCGCCGCCACGGTCGCGATGACGACTCTCTCGGCGCATGCGGAAGTGACGTGTAACGTCGTGACGCCGTGTACGCCGCCGCCTCCGAACGGAGGACCGCGATACGAGCTTCCGGGGACGACTTACGACCCGGCGAAGGAGGCCACGGAGAGGTACTTGGCGAAACTCGCGAAGGAAGCCGAGGCGAGGGCGCCCGTGTCCGCGCCAGCGGTCGAGGTTGAGACGACGACGACGGCGAGCGAATGAGCGTGACTTTGTGCGTACGTGTGGGGGTTAAATTCCGTCGATGGCGACGTAGACGTTTTGTAACTTGACAGACGACAAACTTGACATGAGCGAGCCAACGACGACCCACATACACCGCCGCGCGCATCGATCGATGATTGACGACGACGACGACGACGACGCGAGATCTCGCGAGGACGAGTGCGAGGCGCTCGTCGCGATATACGGTGAAGAGCGATGCGTGACGTACGACGCGAACGACGGGACTGGGTGTAAAGTGGTTGAGCTCGCCATCGGTGACGGTTGGAAGCTCGAAGTCCGCGCGCCGCGCGGGTACCCCTCGCGCGAAGCCCCTCGCGCGGACGTCGTGGCGAGGGATAGAACGACATCGGAGGCGCGGGCGGTGGAGTCGCGGGCGGGCAGGAGGATACGGGAGGTTTGGGCAGCGAAGGAGGGTGAGGCGTGCATATTTGACTGGGCGGAAGAGACGCGAGAGTTGGTCGAGGAAACGGAACGCGCACTGCGTGGAGACGATGACAGTGAAGAAGAAGGCGTTGATGTTGACACTGGTGATATTGGTGCGCTCGATTTGGCGGACGTTGAGGCGGAGCTGCAAGCCATCGCTAACGCGGCGGTGGCGCGGAGCGCCGCTTCCGCTTGCGATACAACGGACGCGAGGAGAGCAGACGTTCGCGCGCGGTTGTCCAGTCACGAACTTGTGGTGGAGAAGAAGAGCATCTTCCAAGCGCACGTGTGCCGGGACGTGAAGAGCGTCGAGGAGATTGATGTCATCATGGATATTTTATATGAGTCGCGGAAAGTGCGAGACGCAACGCATAATATATTAGCCTACCGAATCGAGCGAGCGGATAAGAGCGAGTCGATCCATCAGGACCACGACGACGACGGGGAAACGGCAGCGGGCGGGAGACTGCTTCGGCTGCTCCAGCTTGCAGATGCGAGAAACGTCGCCGTCGTGGTTTCGAGGTGGTATGGTGGCGTCAAGCTCGGCCCGTCGCGATTTCACGTCATCAACGAGACGGCAAAGAAAGCGCTCGAGGCACTCGGTGAGATTCATCAATAGAATTAGCGTGTTGTTGTTAGAGCTGCACCTTCCGGGGTGACGATTGCGTTAGAAATGGTACAACAGTTCGTTACTACAGTTCGGCGAAGCGCCTCTTCAGTTCAGCCAATCCCACGGCACGCAAATACTCGACGTTTCGTTCGCGGATGTCCTCGCGTCCCTCATCACGATACCAGGACTCCTCCGCGCGATCGATATCGCACTGTCGCAAGAGATGGATCGTCGCCCAAGGACTCTTCGACGTAAAGTCCCCCGCCTCGTCGCCTTCTCCCCAATCCGCCTTTGGATGAAACGGAACAACTGTCACCTCGCCGTCTGAGAGTTCCTCACACAAATCCTCCGCCAATCGCACTGGTCCCTCCATGAAGACTTCGAAACTCGCATTCACGTCGTCCTCATCCAACACGCACAGCGTCGTCGCCGGTTCGCGCGTCGAACACGCCATCAATCTCGCCGTTTCGAGTTTCACCAGACTGCCCAACTCGTCCTTCCACGAGTGCGTCGTCTCTATCACGAGCGTCGACAACGCTGGTTTCGCGAACGGACACAGGTTCATGTCGACGATGAACGCATCGAGCCACCGAAGCGTTTTACGCTTTAAACGCTCAGACGTCGACGCGTCGTCGGGTCGGTTTGAACTCGCCGCCGCCGGTCGTTCAGTTGTAACTGTCGAGAGTTTTCGACGCCGCGACGGCACGCGGCTGGTAGCGCGCGAAAACGCGCGCGGCAGCGACGACGAGAACGGTGCGACCGTGATGCGCGTCATTCGTCGCGCGCGCAGTCTTGCGTCGGGATTCGCGGGGCGTCGTGGTGTGGATACAGTTCAACCAAAAGTCTAACTACTACGCGGTGGCTCTGCCGCCAAAGACGCGCGTCAACAAATAAAAATGGATCGCGATGATGTACAGGCTGAACAGCGTCCGCGTCGTACGATTCGTGAGAAGCATTTTACCACTCTGTAAACCAATTCGATCGTGGATTGGGAGCGTCGAGGCGGATTCATCGTTTTGCGCCACCCTGAAGGCGTTGAATGGATTTAATCGAGCCAAATATTTGCGGCGGTACCGACCGACGACACCCCCGGCGTCACCGCCGGGAAGGTCGCCCTGACCGCCCGGGCCGAAACAACCGTAGCGCGCGGCGCGGCGACGCATGCCGTCAACCGCCGCCGCGGTGCGCTCGCTCTCGATGTTGACGGTGACCACTCCGCAAGAGTAGCGCGCATTCTTTGCTGCCTGAGATTGCGTCGAGGCGGACGCCGGCGCGTCGCCGGTGACAGGGATACCGTCTCCGTCGACTCGTAAGATTTTGGTTTTTCCACCCGCAGACGCCTGCTTTGAATAATAGTTTTGCACATATTGCAGTTTCTCGTATAACTGCACGTTGTCCGCCTCAAGCTTCTTTCTGGAATCCTCCGCGGAAACCTTCTCCGCCTCGAGTCTCGACGCGCGATCGTCGAGTTCGCCGACCCTTCTCTTGAATCGGTCGCGTTGCGCAGTCAAAATGGCGAGCAAATCAGAGTTTCCATCGGAAGAAGTCTCGGATCCATCGCCATGTTTCTCCTCGATGATCCCCGTCAACTTGTTGGCCAAATCGTTCTCCAACGTGGTAACCATTTGCGTCGCTTCTGCGTACTTGCGCTCGATTGCTTGCTGCGCACCCTTCGCGACATCGGCGTTCGTCACCGCTTCGTCACGTTCACGCTGCGCGACGGCTAATTCCGCTGAAATCTTCTTGATTCGCTCTCTGAGAGACTGAATCACGTTTCCACCGGCGGATTCGGCAGACTCCGCACCAATTCCATCCTCACCCTCATCTCCGTCCGCCGCGACGCCTGAAACCTCTTGGAGCATCTTGATTCGAGTGTTTAGCTTGTCCATGTCCATATTTGACTGATTCAAGGAAGTTTTCGCTTTCAAGAGCTCATCCTTAAGCGCGACAATTTCCGATTGCAAATCCGCTGTCGCCGCCTTATGCACCTCCTCCTTCTCTTTAATGGCGGCTTCAGCCTCTTCGATCGACGCCGCGAGTTGGAGCACCATGCGTTCCTTCACCGCCAATTTCTCTCGCAACGAAGTCTCATCTTTTTCATCTTGCAGTGCTTCGGCCAGACGCGCTTGGCGCTTTCGCGCATCCTCCGCATCCGCGGCGTCTTCTCTCGCCCGCAAGCTCTCGCTGAGAGCAGTCAATTCATCTCTTTCCGCCTTGACTTGTTCCATCGCCGTCTCCGCCGCGTCTTCGAGCTCGAAGAGCTTGCTCTGCGCCTCGTCGTACCGCTGTTGCAAATCCATCAACTTGGTCTCCGCGTTTGCCCTGGCTTCGCGCGCCGAATCCGCCGATTGCTCCGCCGCCCGCCTCTTCGCCTCGCTCATCTTCAGCGCCGACTCAATCTTTACCCGCATCTTTTCCTCCATTGTCGCCCGCAGCGATTCCACATCCGCGCCCGAGGACGCCGATGCCGCCTTTTTCGCCGCGTCACGCTCCACTCTCGCCACGTCCAACTCCCTATGATAAATCCCCGCCTTCTCCAACATCTCGCTCGGATCCCCCACCGACACCAACGCCTCGTTCTCCACCAACGCGCGCACCCTTTCCAAAATCTCCCCCTTGACGCCCTCTAACCGCCGCACTTCTTCGGTTAAAACCCGCGCCGCGCGTTTCGAATCTTCGCTGCTCTTCAACGCCTCCCGCAATCGTCCTTTCGCCTCCTTATCCCGCATCGCATCGGCATCCGTAAACTTTTTAAGCTCGGTGATTTCACGCTGGACGTTTTCCAACCCAACCGCTCGCCAATCGCGCGCTAACGTCGACGCCGCGTCGTTCACACCGGCTGAATCGTCTTCAAGATTACCCCGCTCCTCGGTCGCGTCGCTCGTGAAGAACGATTCCGCCGCCCCGTCGATCGCGTCGAGCGCCGACGTGATGGCGTGGTCGAAATCCTCGAACCGCACCCCCGCCCACTCGGCCGTCGTCGATTCCGTCGCATCCGTCGTCGCATCCGCCGTCGTCGATTCCGTCGCGTCTTCCGTCGACATGGATGAACCTTCGTTCGGGCGTCGATCGCGCTTTCGCGTGCGAATGAATGACGATTCGAGTCTCTCGTCCCGCGCCCCAGAAGACGACGACGCGCGCGCGACGCATGAAAAGCATCGGAGCGACGACGACGATTTCGACGAAAATTTCTACGATTTCGACGACGGGCGGTCGGTCTCGCGTCGGCATCGCGCGGACGACGACGACGACGACGACGACGACGACGACGACGCGCGCGGTGTCTCTCGGTATCGGAACCGTCGGTCATCGTCGGGGAGTTTTACGGCGACCGACGGGCGAGACGACGACGAGAAGCGGCGTCATGGGAGTCGGGGCGTCATCGCGGGCGGGTGCACCGCCGAAGTCGGGGTTCGCGTCGTCAAAGTACGTCTACGCGTTCGGGGGCGGTGAGGCGGAGGGCGGTAAGTCTTGGCTCGACGTGCTCGGATCGAAAGGTTCGGGCTTGCACGAGATGAGCGCGACGCCCGGGCTCAGCGTGCCGCCCGGGTTTACGATCGCGACGACGGCGTGCGAGAAATTTGAGAGCGATGAGGGGTTCGCGCGGAACGCGTTGTGGGTCGAAACCTTGCGCGGGTTGGGTGATTTGGAACGGAAGAGCGGAAAGAGCTTGTTTCGCGCGGGATGCTCGGTTTCTGGGCCGCCGTTGCTCTTAAGCGCGCGGTCGGGCGCGGCGGCGTCGATGCCTGGGATGATGGAGACTGTTCTGAACATTGGTCTGAGTGATGAGTGCGTCGAGAAGTGCTTGGCGCTGGGTTTGAACGCGCGGTGGGTGTATGACTCTTACCGTCGTTTGCTCGCGATGTTTGGCGACGTCGTTTTAGAAATTCCAAAGTCCAAATTCGACAAGTTGTTGACGCGCGCGCGAGAGGAGACCGGAGCGAAAACAGATGCCGATTTGAGCGCCGATGCGCTCAAGAAACTTTGCGACGACTTCAAACGAGTGTACACCGAATTTGGATGCGACTTTCCACAAGACGCGCGAGAACAACTACGAATGTCCATCGAAGCCGTCTTGCGTTCGTGGAACAACCCGCGGGCAAAGACTTACCGGGAGATTAATCGAATCACCGGTTTGCGAGGCACGGCGGTGAACGTACAGCAAATGGTTTTTGGGAATTTGAACGAAAACTCGGGTTCTGGCGTGTGCTTCACGAGAGATCCCGCGACCGGATCGAATGAGGTCTACGGCGAATGGCTCCCGAATTCACAAGGAGAAGAAGTCGTCGCCGGAACTCGAACTCCGCAGACTCTGAATGAATTGAAACACCGACATCCGAACATCGCGCGAGAGCTCAAAGACGTTTGTCGTTGCCTCGAAACGACTTACAAGAACATGATGGACATTGAATTCACGTTTGAGGATGATACGCTTTACATCTTACAATGCCGAGTAGGCAAACGCACCGGGCACGCCGCGATTCGAATCGCCACGGAAATGGTTGGAGATGGAATCGTAACGGAAGAGGAGGCGCTCAAAATGGTCAAGCCGGAGGCGATGGAGCAATGCCTGCATCCAGTCTTCGTGGTCGACAAGTCCTCATCCGAGTACACGTCGCGAGTCTTGGCAAAAGGATTGCCGGCGTCTCCTGGCGCCGCAGTCGGTGCTATCGTCTTTTCTGCGAATGAAGCCGTGCGCTACAAATCTCAAGGCAAACCGTGTATACTCGTTCGCGAAGATACGAGCCCGGACGATGTTGGTGGTATGCACGTCGCAGAGGGCTTCGTCACCGCACGCGGCGGGATGACTTCGCATGCCGCCGTCGTCGCTCGCGGATGGGGTCGCCCGTGCGTCGTCGGGTGCAGCGAGTTGACATTGAACAAGAATGGTGCGCGATTCGGTCATACCGGGTCATTTCTTCGAGCTGGAACTGTCATCTCAATCAATGGTACGACTGGGGAAATTTTGAGCGGTAAATTTGACGTCGCACCGTCTACGATGGATACTTTTCTGCCTTTACGAACGCTCACGTCGTGGATTGACAAGAACCGTCGCCTCGATGTTCGTGCGAATGCCGACACGAGTGAAGACGCTCGCTGCGCTTTTAACAATGGCGCGAGCGGCGTCGGTTTGGTTCGAACCGAGCACATGTTCTTCGGCTCGAAGGAGCGCGTGCACGCGATTCGTCAGCTCGTTTTGGCGCAAAACGTGGATGATGAAACCGAGGCGTTGGAAAAGCTCGTCAAATTCCAGCACGAAGATTTCAAATCCATTTTTCAGGAGGCGCGTGGAAAACCAGTATGCGTTCGTCTTCTCGATCCACCTCTTCACGAGTTTCTTCCGTCTGGAAAGACGCTCGAGGACTCTTCAAATTCCGAAGACAGCGCCGCGGCGATTGCTAGGTACGTCAAAATGTCCCCGACAGAGGTCATCGCCGCCGTCGATGCCATTCGAGAACAAAATCCAATGCTCGGATTCCGTGGTTGTCGCCTCGGCTGCGCTCGGCCGGCGGTGACGCGAGCGCAGGTTCGCGCCTTTCTCAACGCCGCAATCGATGCAAGAGCACAATCAAACGTCGAAGTTTGCCCCGAGATCATGGTCCCGCTCGTCAGCTTTGTCGAAGAGTTTGAGAACCAGCGAGATTTGATTCAAAAAGTGTTCGACGAGGTAAACGCGCGAGAGCTCGCAAATCGTCGCGAACCACTTCCCGACCTTTCCATTGGCGCGATGATTGAAACTCCTCGAGCGGCTCTCATAGCCGGACATCTCTGCGCCGCCGGTGCGAAGTTTTTCTCGTTTGGCACGAACGATTTGACGCAGATGACTCTTGGATTCAGCCGCGACGACTCCTCGAGCTTTGTCGAGGAGTACAAGGCTCAAGGTATTCTCCAAGCGGACCCATTCGAAACTCTGGACGCCGGCGTGGCCGAATTGATCGCCATCGCGTGCAGCCGCGCGCGCCGCGTGAATCCAGCCGTGCAACTAGGCATCTGTGGCGAGCACGCCGGCGACGCCAAATCCATTCAACGCATCTCCAATCTCGCAGATTCCGCCATCGATTACGTCTCCGTATCGCCGAATCGAGTCTTACCCGCTCGGCTCGCCGCCGCGCAAGCCGCCGCGGATTCCGCATCCGACGACGACGATACCGGCCGTCGACGACGAAGAAGACGACGACGACAGAGACGACGAAGCACCAAACTCAAGGACACCACGCGCGTTCTTCGCATTCGCAATCCACGTCCAGACGCCTGAGTCGCCGCGTTAGCACGACGCGTCCATTGAAATGTTTTACATCTTCACACGTTCGATACCAAAAAACGTGCCAAGTGTCCGTTTGCTGCCTCTGAGTGCGTGACATTCACGCACCTTTGGCGTCAGTGCGCGTCGCTCGACGCGTCGTCTCCCGTGAATCGATCGATCGACGCCCGAGGGTCGAACGCGCGTTTGGTAACACGCAGTGACGGCGGCGCGAGGGGAGGCGAAGGCGACGACAAACATGGAAACCTTTGGTGAGCACGAAATCGAAATGACTCGGTTGGCTCGAGGTGAAAACTCGACGACGGGAACGAATTACGTCCCGACGCGGGCGGAACTCGTCGGCGGAGTCGTCGGGGGTAAAGAGACGGATGTGGTGCACATGCGGTTGCAGCGAATGTCGGCGTTTGAGTCGCACGATTACGACCCAATCGATAACGATTTAGAGGAGGACGCGTTGCGCGGGCGAACGCGGGAGGATTACAAGTGGGAGAGTCGATGGAAATGGGCGACGTCGGTGATGATTGGGGCGGTGATGGGGTACATTGCGTTCGTTGTGGATGGGCTGGTGGATAAGTTGAACGTGTTTCGGTACGGGGTGATCGGGGATAACGTCGGGACGGGTGGAATGTCGGGTTTCGTCGCGTGGTTGGCGCACGTGAGCGTGAGTTGCGCGTTCGCGGCGGTGGCGGGGGGGTTGGTGTCGTACGTCGAGCCCCTCGCGGCGGGGTCTGGGATTCCTGAGTTGAAGACGTATCTCAACGGTGTGCATTTGAAGGGGTTGTTGAGGTTGAAAACCGTAGTCGCAAAGCTCGGGGGGATTTCGTTTAGCATCGGAGCGGGTTTGATTGCGGGCAAGGAGGGACCTTTCGTGCACGGCGGGGGCTTGGTCGGCGGGGGGCTCGCGGCGTTCGGGTCCAACACTTTGGGGTTCAAGTTGAAACGTCCGGCGTGGTTTAGAGATGACCGAAACAAGCGCGATTTCGTCGCCATCGGTACGGCGACGGGCGTCGCCGTGGCTTTTGCGGCGCCCATCGGTGGGATGCTCTTCACGGTGGAGGAAGGGGCGAGTTTCTACAACTCTGACATGCTTTGGAGAGGGTTTTTAGCGACGTGCACGGGGGTGCTCACCATGCACTGGCTCGAGCAACTCGATTTCGACGCCGGCGATTTCGCGAGAGCGCGATTCGGCACGCATCGAGACTTTGGCTTGTACACGGATAGCGAGGCAGATTACTCGAAGAATTATTGGTGGTACTTTTGGGAGGTCCCCATCTTCGTCGCCATGGGTTTAGTCGGCGGTTTACTCGGGTCTGCGTTTGTCAATTTGAATGTGAAGATCACCCAGTGGCGGGCTCGACACATTCCAGTGACGAACAAGCGAAAAAGATTGTTGGAGGTGGTGGTCATCGCGGCCATCACGTCGACCATTTTCTTCTTCTTCATGACCATCTCGCCATGCAAGGAAATCCCAGCTCCTCTGCGCCCGGATTCGAGGGATACGCTTCCGGACGAGTCGAGCTCAACGTTTGAATACGGCGTGGAAACGCGCGACGAGATTCGAAGTGATTTTTTCAAGCAGCTCTACTGCCCAGAGGGTCAGTACTCGGTGTACGGTCAGCTGTTTTACAATCCCTTGGCGACATCCTTTAAGTTTCTCCTCCACCTCGGAGAAGTCGGGGAGTTTGGCGAAGATGGACAGCACCCGTTTCCGGTGAGCGCGCTCATCTGGTACTTTATCATCATGTTTCTCTTGATGACGGTGACGTACGGCGTCGGCGCTCCGACAGGCTTGTTCGTCCCGTCTCTCGCCGTCGGCGCCGCGTTTGGGCAGCTCTGCGGCAGAATGGTGGCTGCCATCGCGGCGAGTCGAGGGAGCGACGTTCGCATCAACTTGCACTCATACGCCATCATAGGCGCCGCGGCCAATCTAGGAGGCGCCACGCGAATGACAATCTCCATCACAGTCTTGGTGATGGAGACGACGGGATCGATGCAGTTGATCATTCCACTCATGCTCACCATCTTTGCGGCAAAATCCATGGGGGATAGATACGGCCACGGTATTTACGACACGCACATTAAGATTCGCGGCGCGCCCTTCTTGGAAGAGCCCGAGCTCGCCGGGCCGACGGGCGACAAACTTCGCGTCACCGAAGTCATGAGTGACGATCTCGTAACCATCAAGCCCGTCATGCCGATTGCGGATTTACTAGAAGTCCTCACGCAGACCAACCACGGGGCGTACCCGGTGACAGAGAACCCACCCGCATACGCCGGCGAGGATTTCGAGCTTCACGGGAGCATCACGCGCAATCTCTTGCTCAAAATGCTCCTTCATCGCATTTCATTCGTCCCCAAATCGGGCGAACGATCAGAGCGAGACGAACAGCTGTTCTCCAACCCGGTCGAGCGAGACGAGCTCCTCGAACAGCTCAAGCAAATCCCATTCAAGGCTCCGAGCGCGAGAGAAGTGGCGAGTCGGCTCGCCGACGAAGATGTACAAAACATGTCGCTCGACGTGCGGAGCTTCATGCAGCGTCACCCCTTTGTCGTCCACGGCGACGCTCGCCTCAGCCGAGCGTACCGTCAATTCCGCACCATGGGTTTGCGTCACATGTACGTCATGCCGCAGCGCCCTCGCGTCGTGGGCTTGCTCACGCGCAAGGATGTCATCCAGGAACGCGCCAGCCTCACCCTCGGCCTCTACGCCCGCGGCTTGCTCCATCCTCGCGTCCGCACCGTCTCCCGCTCCTTCGACCCACTCGCGGACGACCATCACCCCCAACCTTCGTCCTTCGACGCCTCCCCCGGCGGCGCGCCTCTTTCCGCCGATGCCGCCGCCGGCGTTTCCCATTCGGAGCGTCGACTCTCCGACGCCGACGACGCCGAAGCGCGCGAGTCGCTCCCGTACATTCCCTACTACTCCAACAACGCCGTCGACGACGATCCGTCGCCGTCCAATCCCTTCGCGACGGCAACCGCGTCTTCGCCGCCCGCTCCGTCTTCCGCGCGACGACCGGGCGCGAGAGCGTCCGACGTCCTCAACCGACGCCCGGGGGCCAACAACCGCTGAGACAGACAGACAGACAGACAGACGTGCGCGGGTGGGTGCGGTACGATATAACCAAAGACGATGATAGGTGTAATCTTAAACCGAGTACATTACAAGGAGTCCCATAGTGGTGATACTTAGTACTATGTAGTACGAGTACTTCTTCCTAAAAAATGCTCGTCGTACATACACTATATATAGATTAAAACCGTATACAATAATGTCACGCGCTACATAAAAACCTTACCTAAATCCCTAGGGAGGAAGGTTTTTTTGACGGACCGGACCCATCGTGTCTGACTCGGCGCGTCGGACGCATTCGCGGGATTCAGATTCACTCACTCATTCATCATCGTCCGCGCCGACGTACGTCACACG
>Ga0255760_10000078_pt1 | contig 87751 bp, 74 predicted proteins | sample 071ome_25_FD_179960 | JGI IMG/M metagenome (GOLD analysis project Ga0255760, IMG submission 179960) | Coastal salt marsh microbial communities from the Groves Creek Marsh, Skidaway Island, Georgia - 071410BT metaG (version 2) | ecosystem: Environmental > Aquatic > Marine > Intertidal zone >...
AACATTTACGAAAGATTATTTCCATCAGCATCAACTGGTCCTACTTTTTTTGAAAAAATAGAAACAAAACTCAATGATCTTTTATTTCCCGATGCATTACCAGGTTCAAGTGTAATAGATAATGCATTAGAATACATCAATGATCTTTTATTTCCCGATGCATTACCGCGTACAAGTGTTATAGATAATGCATTAAAATACATTAATGAACTAATATACGGAACTAATACTAGACCAGATGGCACTGGCGGTAGAACTGGAGGCATATTATCAAGTATTTCTCAAGCAGTAAGTGAAATACTTAGTGATAATGCAGCCACATTTGCTAGTTTATCAGAGACTATCGGTAACAGTATACTTACAGTGTTTAATGAAAGAATACCCGAACTTCTTAGCACTATCATAAACTCAGCAAGAGACGCAATAGACGGCGGTGGTGCAAACACAACTTCAAGTATATCCGGAGGTGAAAACTTTGGAGGAGGCATACTTGGAGCACTAACAGGTATAGGACAAAGCACTCTAGATTCTGACTTATTCTATAATCAAGCAACTAGAGGAACATTTGATCCAAGACGTATGTTAGACGCTTATAATACTAGTACCTATATAAACAGAGCATATCGAGAACTTGAGTCAAGCGGACAGTACACCAGTGCTGAAGCAAAAGCTGCACTAGCAGGGGCATTAAAAACTTATGTTAGTAACAACTATCAAGGTCAGCAACTACAAGAAATGCAAGGCTATTTGTCAGGTACTATTCAAGATTACATCAACGAACTACCTGCTTACAATATAGGTACAAATGGTTTTGAAAATTTTGGATTAGGTACACCTGTAATGGTTCACAACGAAGAAGCTATTGTGCCAAGAAATAGTCCAGCAGGAGAAATGCTAGATTCGTTTTATAGTGGTAGTCAAGAACAACTGGCAAATAAGGTAGATCAGTTAAATACTACTATGCTACACGTGGTAAAACTATTAGCAACTGGTAATCAAATAAACGAAAAGACTGCAAGAGGATTAAGGGGCATGACAACAGATTTTTATAGAGGAGCAAAAGTATGAGTTGGAAAAAACATTTTACACCTGTTCCTACTAGCATGAACACTAGTGGAAGTTATTCTCCATTTTCCTTTAATCGTGGAACAGGTATTGGTCCAGCAGCAGCAAACTATAGCAGTCACTTACCCGATGTGTATGTTGGTTCACCTAACCGTATTGAGCGTTATGGTCAGTACAACACAATGGACAACGATTCAGAAGTAAATGCTGCTCTTGATATACTTGCAGAGTTTTGTTCGCAAAAAAATAAAGAAAATCAAACACCATTTAAGTTGAAGTTTAATGCATCTCCAACTAACTCAGAAGTACAAATCATTGGACAATATTTGAAACAATGGTGCAAAATACAAGAGTTTGAGCAGCGTATTTTTAAAATTGTAAGAAACACATTCAAGTATGGTGACCAGTTTTTTATTAGAGATCCTGAAACACAGAAATGGTTTCATGTAGATCCTGCTAATGTTACAAAAGTTATTGTAAACGAAAGTGAAGGTAAACGTCCTGAACAGTTTATCATTAAAGATTTAAATATTGCTTATGAAGGGTTGAGTGCAACCAAGATCAACACACAAAATGCTTATGGCCCAGGAGGTAACCAACCAGGTTATCAAACACTAGATCAAAAGTACATGACAGGCAAAACACCTGATGCAGGTACAAGTCGTTGGAGCACAGAGTCAAATGAAACAGCAGTTGATGCTGATCATATTGTTCACTTGTCAATGAGTGAAGGTCTTGATCAAAACTTTCCTTTTGGTAACAGCTTACTTGAAAGTATTTTTAAAGTGTACAAGCAGAAAGAACTGCTTGAAGATGCGATTATTATCTATCGTGTCCAACGTGCGCCAGAGCGCAGAGTATTCTACGTTGATGTGGGCAACATGCCTTCACACCTTGCTATGCAGTTTGTGGAGCGTGTTAAAACGGAAATACACCAAAGACGCATCCCATCCAAGACAGGCGGAGGTCAAACAGTCGTAGACTCAAGCTATAATCCGCTGTCAATCAACGAAGACTACTTCTTTCCACAGACTGCCGAAGGTCGTGGATCAAAAGTTGAAACACTGCCAGGTGGTACTAACCTAGGTGAAATTGATGACTTGAAATATTTTACAAACAAACTGCTACGTGGTTTGCGTATTCCTTCGAGTTACTTGCCAACAGGCGCAGACGACAGTGCAAGTCAGTATAATGACGGGCGTGTAGGCACAGCATACATTCAAGAACTACGATTCAACAACTATTGTGAACGTTTGCAAAGTTTAATCACTGAAGTGTTTAACAGAGAGTTTAAACTATATCTAAGTAAAAAAGGTGTAAACATTGATGTGTCAATGTTTGACTTAACATTACAACCTCCACAAAACTTTGCCAGTTACCGTCAAGCAGAACTTGACAACAATAGAATATCAACTTTTGCTCAAATGCAGCAGATTCCTTTTATTTCAAACAGATTTGCATTACAACGTTTCTTAGGTTTAAGTAAAGAAGAGATTGCCGAAAACGAAAAGTTATGGCGTGAAGAAAATGACGAACTACTACAAGTTCCAGGCGAAGATGCAGCAAGTCAACTCAGAGATGCAGGCATTACAGGCAGCGATATTAGTGCAGATGCAGAAAATACACAAGGCGATGAAATCACAGGCGATGATGATGTATCGGCTGGAGATAATGCATCAGTAGTAGGAGGAGGTGCTGAAGTAGAACCTACAGCATAAATACATTATGATATTACGTGAACTATATTACTTTGACAAAGATACAATGGAACCTATTGAAGATCAGCGATATAATGCTGAAGACGATGAATCAATTGTAGATATGGATGACACACGTAAAACTAGACTTACACTTAAAGATATCAACAAAGCACGTAGGGCAGATGATATGCACAGACAAGAGGCGCAAAAAGATTTAGTGCATATAAGACAAATGTATGGTATTGCAGCACAGCAACCTGAGGAAGCACTGTAGGAGTTAAGTTGGTTAAAAAATATATACCTGGCGAAACCAAAGAACAAAGAAAAGCCAGGAAGCGCCTAGAAAAAGCTAGACAAGAACAAAAACAACTTCAAGAAATAGCAGAACGTCCTAGTATGATTATAGGACGTACAGCATTTGTTCTAGGCAATGGAACTAGCAGAGAAAGTATCGATCCTGTATTACTTAGACCACACGGAAGAATATATGGTTGTAATGCATTGTATAGGTCCTTTAATCCAGATTATTTGATTGCCGTAGACACTAAAATGATACGTGAAATAAGCAACAAAAACTACCATTTACAACACGGAAATGTATGGACTAACCCTAACAAGTATACAAGAAGCATACCAGGATTAAACCTTTTTAATCCTAACTTAGGTTGGAGTAGCGGACCTACTGCACTCAACTTAGCAAGCAAACATGAAAATGATATTATATATATTTTAGGTTTTGACTACCAAGGCATAGGTAGAAAACATGAACTAGTTAATAATATCTATGCAGGAACTGATAACTATAAAAAAGTTAATGACAAAGCAACGTATTTTGGCAACTGGTCTCGTCAAACTATGACTATATTACGACAAAACTCTAGTACTAAATATATCAGAGTTGTGCAAGATAAAGATTATTTTTTGCCAGATAACTTAGAAGGAATACCAAATCTAGAACATATTACAGTAAAAGATTTTAAAAAACAATTTAATATTTCTTAAACTGCTTAGAAAATAGGCTCAAATGAGCCCATTTCTACGCATATTTTTCTAAAAAGTGTAAATATAACTGACAGCCTTGACAATAAAGGAGATAATCATGACTGATCTAAATAAGTTTGAGGAAATGCTCGAGCGTCTTGTCAATGAAGACAAAGAAGGTGCAGAAGAGCTATTCCACGAAATCGTGGTAGAAAAATCACGTGAGATTTACCAAAACATCATCGAGTCAGACGAAGAAGTCGACGAATCAGAAGATGATGACCTAGACGAAGCAACTGATGAAGAAGTTGATGAAGCAACTGATGAAGAAGTTGATGAATCAGCAGACGAGGAAGTAGACGAAGCAACTGATGAAGAAGTTGACGAGTCAGAAGAAGACGACCTTGACGAAATGTTTGGTCTAGACGAACTAGACGCACCAGAAATGGGCGGAGACGAAACAGACGACATGATGGGTGACATTGCAGCCGACATGGATGGCGATGATGACGAAGAAGGTGACGACGAAGAAGCACCTGAAGGTCCAGAAGAAGCAATGGCTGATCTAGAAGCAGCATTCCAAAATCTACAAGCCGAGTTTGAAAAAATGATGGGCGACGAAGATGAAGGCGATGACGACGAAGCTGAAGAAGAAGCAATGGATATGCCATTTGAAGCAGCTGACGAGGAAGTAGAAGAAGCAGCTGACGAGGAAGTAGAAGAAGCAGCAGATGAAGAAGTTGAAGAATCAACAGACAAATCAGCAGCAGAAATCATGCGTGAGTATGCTAACAAAATGGCAGACGAACCAAAAAAAGGTGACAACGGCGCAAACGCAAAATCACCAGTAGCAGGTAAAAACGATATGGGCGGAACAACGTCAAACATCGTAGCAGGCGGCGAAGCTGATACAAAAGGTACAGCAGGCGGTTTAGCACAGCCATCTACAAAAGAAGATAACGCAGGTAACAGAAATGTTAAAGGCGGTACAAGTGCCAAATCTGGCATGAAAAACGAACCTGGCCACGGCGCTGAGAAAAAGGGCAAGCCAGAGACTGCTGACAATAAAAAATCAACTATTGGCAGCTAAGATAAGGACTAAATGATGTTTCAACTACGTGAAAATCTAAGTTTTGACCAAGCTAGAATGGTCGTTGAGTCTGCCAACGAAGGCAAAGATCTTTACATGAAAGGTATTTGCATTCAAGGCGGCGTAAAAAACGCTAACCAGCGTGTTTATCCCGTAGAAGAAATTGGCAGGGCTGTCACCACGCTCAATGAGCAAATAAGCGGCGGTTACTCAGTTTTAGGCGAAGTTGATCATCCTGAAGGACTTAATATTAACCTTGATCGTGTATGTCACATGGTAACAGAAATGTGGATGGACGGACCAAATGGTTACGGAAAACTAAAAATCCTACCAACTCCGATGGGAGGCCTAGTAAAAACAATGCTAGAAAGCGGCGTTAAACTAGGTGTCTCATCTAGAGGTAGCGGTGAAGTAAACGAGTCCGGAGATGTTTCGGGCTTTGAAATAATCACTGTGGACGTTGTGGCTCAGCCCAGCGCCCCCGGTGCGTATCCTACACCAATTTACGAGCATATAATGAACGAAAAAGGTGGATACAAGGCATTATTAACTTCTAAAGAAGTAACAGGCGACCCAAAGGCAAAAAAATACATCAAAGAGAGCTTATTAGATATAATAAGCAGGCTCCAATAAAAGGAGAATACAATGGAAGCACTTAAATCCCTTTTAGAGAGCGAAGCAATCACAGAGCAAATGGCTGCCGAAATTCAAGAAGCTTTTGATTCAAAAGTTAATGAAAATCGTGTGGCTGTAACTGCTGAACTGCGTGAAGAGTTTGCAAAAAAATACGAGCACGATAAAGGTGTTATGGTTGAAGCCGTTGACGCACTAGTTACTGAAAAACTAGCTGAGGAAATGACAGAGTTCCATGAAGATCGTAAACAACTTGCAGAACAAAAAGCAAAATATGCAGTAGCAATGAAAGAAAATGCAAGTATGTTGCAAAGATTTGTAACAGAAAACTTAGCAAAAGAAGTTAATGAACTACACGAAGATCAAAGAGCAATGGCAAGCAAGTTTGCTGTTCTTGAAGAGTTTGTTGTAGATCAACTTTCACAAGAGATTGCAGAGTTCCAAGAAGACAAAAAAGATCTTGCTGAAACAAAAGTACGTTTAGTACGTGAAAGCAAAGACCACCTAAATAAAGTTAAAACAAACTTTATTCAAAAAAGTGCAGCAATGATTTCAGAAACTGTTGAAAAAGCATTGACAAATGAGATTTCGCAGTTGAAAGAAGACATTGATTCAGCACGCCAAAATGATTTTGGGCGTAAGATTTTTGAAGCATTTGCAAATGAGTACATGTCATCGCATTTGAACGAAAAATCAGAAACTCAAAAACTATTAAAAGTTCTTGCAGCTAAAGACAAACTACTATCTGAGGCAAAAGATCTTGCTGCTAAAGCAAAAGATATTGCTGAAGTAAAAGATCAAGAAGTATCTCGTCTTGTAGAAGCGCAAGAGCGTACAAAAGTAATGAACGAGTTGATTGCACCATTAGGTAAAGATCAGCGAGAAATCATGACAGATTTACTGGAAACAGTTCAAACGAAGAAACTACGTGAATCGTTTGACAAATACCTACCATCGGTTATTGATGGTAAGAGCCCAGCAAAGCAGAAGGCACCATTAACAGAAGGCAAAGAAATTACAGGCAACAGAAAAGAAAAGTTCAATAATGAAGCAGACGCAAATGACAAAAATGTCATTGATATTAAGCGTCTAGCTGGATTATAAAGGAGAAACATTATGTCAGAACTATTAGAAAGTCGCTGGCAGGAGACCAAAGGTGCCCTAGTCGAAGGCCTTTCAGGCAACAAAAAAGCTGTTATGGAAACAACTCTTGAAAATACTCGTAAGCATTTGATGGAGACAGCAACAGCGGGTGCAACTTCTGCAGGTAACGTAGCAACATTAAACCGTGTGATTCTACCAGTAATCAGACGTGTTATGCCAACAGTGATCGCGAACGAAATCGTTGGTGTTCAACCAATGACTGGTCCAGTTGGCCAGATTCACACATTGCGTGTACGCTATGCAGATGCGTTCACAGGTACAGCAGGTGGATCAACAACAGCAGGTGAAGAAGCACTTTCACCATTTAAAATTGCTGAAGGTTATTCAGGTAATGCAAATGGTAAAGCAGACGCAACTGCAACAAAAGAAGGTACAGCTGGTAATAGACTAAGCATCCAAATCTTGAAGCAAACTGTTGAAGCTAAATCACGTAAGCTATCAGCACGTTGGACATTTGAGTCAGCTCAAGACGCTCAGTCACAACACGGTATCGACGTAGAAGCAGAAATCATGGCAGCACTTGCACAAGAGATTACTGCTGAAATCGACCAAGAAGTACTACGTAGCCTAGCAACACTTGCAGGTACAGGTACAGACACATACAACCAAGCAGGTGTATCTGGTACAGCTACATTCGTTGGTGACGAACATGCAGCATTAGCGGTTCTAGTTAACCGTGCAGCAAACCGTATCGCACAACGTACACGTAGAGGCGCAGGTAACTGGGCTGTTGTATCACCAGCAATCTTAACAGTACTACAATCAGCAACAACATCAGCGTTTGCACGTACTACTGAAGGTTCATTTGAAGCACCAACAAACACAAAAATGGTTGGTACACTAAACAACGCAATGCGCATTTATGTTAACACATATGCAGACGACGATGATGTACTTGTAGGTTACAAAGGTTCATCTGAATCAGACGCAGCAGCATTCTACTGCCCATACATCCCATTGATGTCAAGCGGTGTTGTACTTGATCCAACAACATTCGAACCAGTCGTGAGCTTCATGACTCGTTACGGTTATGTTGAGCTTTCAAACACAGCGTCTTCACTTGGTAACGCAGCTGACTACCTAGAAAAAGTAGAAGTTACTTCTGCAAACCTAAGCTTCAGCTAAGTTTTATTTTAAAAATAAGAAAAAAGGCTCTACGGGGCCTTTTTTTATGACTTTTTTAAAAAAAGTGGTTGACCTTAGCTTATTCTTTTGCTATATTAAGTACATAACAAAGACGACGGTCCGAGTTAGATAGTGCAAGGAAACGATGCTTCACATAGGCATTAACTTGACTCACACGCTGTGGTGGCGCTGTAAGACTTTGGAGACAAGGCGTTGCAGAGAAAGTAGAACTAACCATTCTATTGTGAGGTTGTGCTAGTTATGTAGACAGGATATGTCACGGCACTTGTAGGTAATCCTTAGTCCTACCTATCACTATTAAAAAAGGTCTACTACGGTAGGCCTTTTTTTACGGACATTATAACCCATTTTTACGAAAAAGATAAATACTTATGTCAAGAGGAGAGCCTCACGATGAGGACTTATGGGGACCCAACCCCGTAGACCTAGAACGTCAACATAAGGAGAAAACAATGGGACGTCCAGTAAATAAAAGAAACTTCGGAGCAACTGGTGTTGATGCAGCACCTACAGTTCCAATCCGCTTCTACTCAGGTGGAAGTTTGTATGAAGGAAAAATTCTTTCACAAAGAGCAACAAACAAGTTTAACTGTTCAAATGACGGTGATTCAGTCACTGAAGTATGCACATTAACTTCGGATGGTTCTGCACCAAATGCAAACGGCGAATGCCAAATCATTGGTATTGTTGATGGCGGTGGTGCTATTGCAATCAAAAAGTTGTTTAACAGAACAGCAGTAGACTTCAACAACAATCGTTATACATGGACAGCAGAAGACGACTCAACAGAATCATTACTTAGACTTACAGCTATCTAAGGAGTGATACATGTTAAAGTTACAACAGTATGATCAAGTAAGCGAATACAAAGTAAAGATCTCCGACGGAGGCAACTTTACATTTGATACAGGTGACGGCACAGGCACAGTATTCGTTAATGGAAACTTAAATGTGCAAGGTGAAACAACAACTGTTGGCTCTAGTGACTTGGTAGTATCTGATAATACTATTACAGTCAACAGCGGCGAAACAGGCGCTGGTGTTTCATTAAACACTGCCGGCTTGATTATAGATAGAGGAACTTTAACTTTTGCTAACCTACTATTTGATGAAAGATTAACAACTATTGACTCGGGTGGTAATGATAGTCAGCCAGGTGCATTTAGTTTTACAAATGACAATGGTGATTTCCTAGGTATTCATGTTGCAAGTATTAAAACAGCAGATGATCAAAATCTGTATCTCTTAGGAGAAAACTCAACAGGATTTCTAAGTGTTACAGGCACAGTAGACTACGAACAACAACTATTTCCGTATGTTAGTGGTGCAATACAAGGAAACCCAAGCACTGACGACAGATTACAACCACCAGTTGACGACGATGCAATACCAAACGTCAAATCTGTAAAAGATTATGTCAAGGCATATAACTCAAGGAACTTCCAAGATACTATTGCCGCACTTCAAGATAGTGACACAAGGGTAACTGCATTTGATGCAGATGATCCAGATGTTACTGTAAGCAGCGTTGATATTCAAATAGACAATATTGTTACAGCAACTTTTAAAGCATCATATGCAGATATATTCGATTATCGTTTTAGCACTGGAGATTTGGAAACAACAAATCTTGATGGTAACTTGAGGATATCAGCCAATGGAACAGGCAGTATTATTACAGGGTTTCCGTTTGAAATAGAAAAACAAACAGACCCAACTGCACCAACTGATGGTATAAAGTTGTATTCAAAGACTGAAGCAGACGGCGGTACAGGTTTGTTTTTTATTAATGAAAACAGCACAAACGACGAATTGATTAGTAGGAACAAAGCATTACTTTACAGTATTATTTTTTAAAGGATTAGATTATGGCAATAAACAATGTATCAATACTATCAACTGACACAACGGCATTATCGGTTCCTGCTGACAAAAAGTATGCTATCACAACATTACTTGTTTGTAACTATGCGTCATCGTCTAACAGTATAAACGATAGTTCTTTTAATATGCATGTTATTAAAGGATCTGGAGGAGTTAAATCAAACGAAAATTTAATATTGAATAGTATATCTTTACCAGCTCAAGAAACATTTACATTTAATGTTGAAAGACTGATATTGGAAGCAGGCGATAGGGTTATTTTGAACAGCCCTGACGACGACAAACTAAGTGCTACTATTAGTTATTTGGAAGTATAATGAAGTACATAAAGAAGCAGATATTACACGAAAGAAAAGTAAACAATCAATCGTTTGTTTTGAACGCAGATGGTAGTATTGAACTTACACCGTTGCCAGGAAAAGATGTTACAATAACAGGTAATCTAAATGTAACAGGAAACTCGCCTGGCGCAACAAATGATAATGTTTACTATGTGAGTTTACAAGGTAACGATAGTAACAACGGTAAAGGTGCAGGACCGGGGCAAGCAAAAAGAACTGTTAAAGCAGCAGTTGAAGCAGCTCCTGCTGGTGCTACAATACATGTTGCTGCCGGAGACTTTTATGAAGAAAACCCTATTACACTAAAAGCAAGACAAACTGTTAGAGGTGATAGTTTACGTAATACTCAAATTTATCCAAAAAATAATACAGAAACTATATTTTATATGGATAATGCGTGTTATTTGTTTCAACTTACTTTCCGTGCACTAAGAGATCCAGGTTGGTGTGCTGAAATCAAACCAGGTGCACTTGTTACTGTGTCACCTTATGTTCAAAACTGTACAAACATGAATGGTCCTTGGTTAAATGACGGAACTGAGTTTATACCATTTGAAACTGTACAAATCGAAGGTGTTGCACCAGGTGCAAGGCCTATTGAGAATGATCCTACAGTTCCACTAGCAAAACGTGTTAACACAACTGGCGGCGGTAATGGTATGTTGGTTGATGGTAATCAATATGATCCAAACAGTTTGGTTAAATCATTTGTTGCTGACGCATTTACACAGATTGCACAAGGTGGTATTGGTTTCCACATTACAAATGAAGGTTATACACAGATTGTTAGCTGCTTCTCTGTTTTTACAAGAGTTGGTTTCCAAGCAACAAAAGGCGGATATCTAAGTATTTCAAACAGTGTTAGTGACTTTGGAACTTATGCTATCATTGCTGACGGATTATTTGATAAAGTATTTACTAATGCTAGACCAACACAGGATTATTTTTCAAGTGTAGGTAGTGTTACAGTAAATAGTACAGGTGCAGGATATACTAGTGTACCTACTGTTGAGTTTGATCCACCTTTAGGAGATCCTAATGGTATAACGGCTACTGGTACAGCATCGCTTGATGCAACAACTGGACAGATTTCTGCTGTTACAATAGTAAACGGCGGTACTGGTTATGATAGAATACCTGATGTAAGATTTGTTGGCGGCGGGTTTGACGTTATTGCAACAGCTACAGCTAACCTTGTTACAAATAGAATCATTCAAGTTAATGGTTTGAGAGATATTCCACAAACTGGTAGTATATTACAGTTTCCTGGCGATTCAAATGCATATTATGTAACTGCAAATGATATTACACAACAACCGTTTATATATGACGAAGCTGTCTGTCGTAGAGACACACAACGCATTGTAGATGCAGTTGCTGGTGATCTAGTTATGGGAACTAACTATCAAAGTATTGCAGCAGGTAGAAGTTATTTACGTGCAAGAGCAAATAAAGTTCTTGCAGCACAACTTGCTCCAACTATTTACGGTATTGAAGCAGCAAGAGACGAAATGCTTGCTCGTATTCCTGATAGTGATCCTGCAAATGAAGATGCAAGATATTATATTATTGAACGTTTTGCAGAAATAGTTTCATACTTAAATCAAGGTGATAGTACTGCGGCTCCTGATATCGATTTAGGAAGTATTACTACAATCGATGAAGGCACAAGAGCAGCAGCAGATAATATTGTAGCCAACAAAGACTTTATTGTAGACGAACTTACAAACTATATTAGTACACAGTTTACAAACTTGTCTTATAATCAAAGTAAATGTGAAAGAGATACTAGATTATTAGTTGAAGCTATTGGTTATGATATTGCAACAGGCAGTAACTCTAGAACAATAACAGCAGCAGTAAGTTATGCAAGAGCAAATGCAAGTGTTGTATCTTCGGATGTACAGTTTACAGTTTCAAAAGCAACATTTGAAAATACAAGGGACAGTATTCTTGCATTAGGAGATGTTGCAGCAAGTGCAACAGCAACAACAAGAGTTAACAACTTATTCACAGAGTTTTTAGATATTTTCACAGGTTTAAACTTCAATAAAGAAAAGTGTGAAAGAGATATAGGTTACATTGTTGATAGCGTAGCATGGGATGTTATTTTAAATACAAACTACAATGCAGTCACAACAGGATTGAGTTACCAAAGAGCTAATAGTGGATATTTGTTGAGCAACCAATCTCAACAAACTGTACGTGCATACGAATACATGAAAACCATTAGTGCAGAAACTTATATGGAATCTAGTAGCACAGCAGTAACAAGAAGTGATGCAGCATTCGACGAAATACTCGATATCATACAAAATGCTGATAGTAGTCAAGATGAAAATGTTGTAGATACTATTACTTTTACAGATCCGGGTGTCGATGTAAACAAAAGATATGCAAGAGAACTATTGCAACTTAACAGAGGCTATATTGCAACTGAACTTACAACTTGGATTGCTGCAAACTTTCCAAGTTTAACATACGACAGTGTAAAATGTGAAAGAGATGTAAAATTTATCACAGACGCAGTGTGTTTTGACGTTCAGTATGGAGGCAACTTTGCAACAAGAAGAGCTGCTGATGCATACCTAGTAGGCACAGTAAGTCAGTTAGGAAGTGCTGATGAGATAACAGCCACGATAGCTGCATACAACGAACTGATTAATATTATGCAAAACATAATATTAGAAACCTATTCGGGGCAACAAACAACTACTAATCCAGCAACATCAACAGAAGTTGATGAAGTTGGTACTCTTGTACAGGTTGTAATTGATGTTATTGAAGCAGGAAATACAAATGTATTACCAACACTTACAGAGCCAAGTATTTCACATATCACTGATGCAGACTTGATATTTGCCTTCAACAACTGGCAAGATAATATGCCTGCTATCAAAGTAGATGTTTTAGAAGAAATAGATGTAAACATTACAAATGCAGATACAGTTACTTACCCTGCACCAACTGGTATAAATGATGCTAAAGTAAATGCAAATGCACAACTGGTTGCAAACAAAGAGTTTATAAAAGATGAGATAGCAGCATGGGTAAACATTACTTATCCATCCGTTTATAACAACGGCAATGGTTACAATGAAAGAAAATGTAAAAGAGATGTTGGTTACATTGTAGATGCACTTGCGTATGATGTTTTATATGGCGGTAATACTCAAACAAGAGTTGCAGCAGAGGCATATTTTGTTGGTACTGCAAACCAGCTAGGAACAGATTCAGACGAAATAGAAGCAACAACTGCTGCATACGATAGATTAAAAACAGTTGTAAGTCAAGTTGTTTTAGAAGGTGCTGTAAGTAGATCAACCGGTAACGATACTACACAAGACACAAGCGGTGAGCCAGCAACAGGTACAGAATCTACTATTTTACAACAACTAGTGCAAATCATTATCGATGTTATTGATGCGGGTAATCTAAACAATCTGCCAGAACAAATTTTGCCTGATATTAGTTTTGCAGCAGATGATGTTGAAGCAGCAGCATTAACAACATACGGACAAAGAAATAATCTAGGAGAAGAAACTACAACATTTGTTTTAGAAAACTATCCTGATTTTACATACGATCAAACAAAATGTAAACGAGATGTACAACTGGTTTTAGAAGCAGTCATTCGCGATACAAGATTAGGAACTAATCACAACACAATAGTTGCAGCTCAAGCATATCAACGTGCAACAGCAACGTATTTTAATGTAAATCAAAATCCTGCAACTATAATGGCTCTAAGATATGTTAAAACACAAGCATTAGCATATGCAGCAGCAGATTCAGTTGCAACAACACGTATTACAGAAAACTTTGAAAACTTCTTTAATATTGTTCAATACGAAGTAGAACCAAGTGAAGGTACAACATTTCCATCACCAACTCCTGCTAGCCAAGAACGTATTGATTCAGCGAGATTGCTACAAGATAATAGAGATTTCTTGATTGAAGAAACTGTTCTACATATTAACAATCAATATTTTATATATGATGCAACAAAATGTAGAAGAGACAGTGGATTAATATTAGATGGTATTATAAAAGATTTAACATTAGGAACAAACTATTGGGCTGTGTTGAATGGTCTATCTTATCGTAGAGCAAACTCCGCAAAAGTTATAAACGATCAGTTAACCGAAACTATCTCAGCAATCACAAGATTAAAAACACAAACAATAGCAGTTCTTACAGATGCTCCAAGTATCTCAGCAGTAAGTGCAGCATTTGATGAAGTGATTGATATTTTAACTAATGGTACAGCAAATGCAGATGCATTAACATGGACATCAACTGGAGTAAATGTTGATCACACTAATGCAAGAATACAGCTTCAAAATAATAGAAAACTAATCGAAGACGAAGTTATTTTATGGATAAGAGACAACGAACCATCTTTGGTATATGACGAAGCAACATGTCGTAGAGATTTAGGTTACATTATTGATGCAATCAGTCATGACTTAAACTATAACACAAATCTTGCAACAAAAGAAGCAGCTAAAGCATATTTTGTTGGTACTACAAGTCAACTTCCAGCAGACCAAAGGACTGCTACAGGCAACGCTATGGAACAACTTGGTCTTATCACATATGATGTTTTACTTGAAGCATACTCAGGGCAAGATACATCTGCTGGACTTGTATCAAGTGAAGAAGCAAATAAATCAACAGAACTTGCTAATATTATTAGAGATGTAGTAAAAGCAAATACTTTAGAGTTATTGCCAGCAGACGAAGCACTGGATGATACTTGGAGTTCTTCAAACTTGCTTGCAAGTAAGGATTTGATTAATACAAACAGAACTGCGTTACTTGACGATAACATTAACTATATTAATACTGTACTAAACGGATTTAGTTATGATGAAAGCAAGTGTCGCAGAGATACTGGACGTATTATTGATGCGGCTACACATGACTTATTATATCTTGGTAATAGAAGTATTTTGATTGCTACTCGTAGTTATTTTGACGACGGTGTAATACAAGTTTATGGACAAGAATCTCAAACACAAGATGCATTAGAACATTTGCGAGATACAGCTATTCAAGTCATTCAAGGTGCTGCTGTTGTTCCTGAGGTTGGTAATCCAGAAACACAAAGTATATCTGGAACATATGGAACATCGTCAGAAAGCGAAGAACTTGGTGAATTATTTGATATTGTTATTACTGCTATATCTGATTCAGACGGACTTGCAACAACTCCGCAAAACAGCAACCCTGATGTAAGCTGGATCGAAGTTGGACTTTCAGAAGCAATGATAAATGTTGAGAATAATATCTCAACAATACAAGAAGGCACTATTACATATATTACAGATAACATTGTATCTTTTGATTATGATGTTGCAAAATGTGAAAGAGACACTGCCTATATTGTTGATGCAGCAGTTTATGATATGACGTTTGGAGGCAATAAACAAACTCGTCGTGCAGCTGAAGCATATTATAGTAATGCAGTTATTGCAGGACAAGAATCTATTACAGAACTAAGCTATAGACATCTTGCTGACGTAGTTGAAAAAGTTGCACAAAACTTGAAAGTAACAGCAACATCTGGAACTACAGAAACACAAACTTATGGAACAATAGGCGGAAGTTCTACATCAGGTGGCTATGCATCTTTATTGATCAATAAAATTGCAGATGTTATAGAATATGGAGGAACTTCGTATTTGCCTGCAGAGGAAGATCATCATTATGATAGTTTAGGACCAACTTCTCTTGTCAAACAACAGCGTGAAGATATCTTAAATGATTTAGACGATATTGTAGATGAAGCGATTAGACTACTTAACATCGAATATGGTGGTATAGCTAATCTAACATTGTTCCCAGGTGTTGTTTCTGTTCTTGAAGGTACAAAAGGAAGTATGCAACGTGTTAGCACAGTTAGTACTTCGGGTCATGCATTTGAATATGTTGGCGCAGGTATTACCTATAATGCTCTACCATTCTTTGGCGGATCACCTATTGCAGAAAACGAGTTTGTTGAAACAGATAACGGTAAGGTTTTTGCAGGTGGTACAGTTGACCAAATCGGTAACTTTAAAGTTGGTAACTTCTTTAATGTTAATGCACTTACAGGTGCTATTACATTAAACGCTGAAGAAATCAATCTAAGTGGTATTGCAAGTATTGGTCCATTTAAACGTTTTGGTATTCCTGTTGGTGTTGAACTACAAGAAGTAAGTAACAATGCAGACATGACTGCAAGCACAGGTGTTGCTGATATTAATACAGTGCCTACACAAGTTGCAGTTGTAACGTATGTTGAAAACAGATATCTAAACAAACTAACTGGCGGTGTTGTAGAAGGCGATGTACAGTTTGAAACTGATATTGCAGTAGACGGTGGCGATTTAAGTACAACTTCAACTGTGTTTAACTTGATCAACGATAACGCAAGCACAGTGAACTTTGCAGGTGGTGCAACTAGTATTGTAATAGGTGCTGACACAGTTGGTTTAACAGAAATCAAACATGATTTAGATGTAACTGGTACACTTGATGTAGGCGGCAATACAACTATTGTTGGTGACTTTGACCTAACATTACCTGATGAAACTCAACAAGCATTTAATGTAAGCATGAGTACAGAAGATTATATTAGTATTGATACTAGAAATGCACTTGAAAACATTACATTTGGTGTTATTCCTACTGTTAGTGTTTTGAACGATAAAGAAAGTCCTAATAAAACCGACGGTGCATTTACAGTTGCTGGTGGCGTAGGCATTGGTAAAAACTTAAATGTTGGCGGCGATATTTTCTTCGAAGGTACTATTGTTAGTACAGATAGCGCAAGTTTGAGCTTATTCAACGATACAGCTGGTACAGTTGAAGCGTTTGGCGATGCTACTGAAATCACTATTGGTAGTGCAGGTATTGTTCCTGGTAACTTTACAGTAGAAAACGACTACATTAGATTTACCAGTGTTTATAACATGAAAATACCAACAGGTACAACAGGTGAAAGAGGACTTGTCCCAGATGAAGGTTATATTCGTTTCAACACCGACTTGGGTATTTTTGAAGGCTACGATGGTATTGCTTGGAACACACTAGGCGGTGTTAGAGATGTAGATGGTAACACATATATCGAAGCAGAAAGCTCGCCAGGATCAAATGAAAACGAACTGAGTTTTGTTACAGATGGCTTGGAAAGAATGAATCTGAGCACAACATCATTCCGTTTAGATGATACAATAACAAGTATTACATTTGAAGGAACAACCCAGTCAGACAGTCCAGACAGTGGTTTGTTGGTTATCGAAGGTGGCATGGGCATTGAGAAAAATCTCAATGTAAGAGGTGATTTAAGAGTTTATAACAACACTGTATTAAATGGTGCTCTTGATGTAGACGGTAGTGTTACTATTGGTACAAACGACAGTGTTGTAGACAATCTTACAGTTAATGCAAATGCAACATACAATGTGTACGATGCTACAACAGGTGCATTTGAAATACTAGAAGGTGCAAACAGTTACTTCAAAGTAAACACAACAGATGGTGCAGAACAAGTATTATTTGGTGTAAATCCAGTTATTAGAATCCAAAACACAACAGAAGCAACAGATTCAAATACAGGTGCATTAGTAGTATCAGGCGGCGTGGGCATAAACGGTAATGTATTTGTTACTGGCAATATGCAAGTTGATGGTTCGCTTACATTTGGTGACGATGCAGTATTAGATGCAATCAATGTAGCTGGTGATGCAGACTTTAACATTCCTGATAACACAGCAGAAGCATTCACTGTTAGACAAGCATCTGCAAGTTATATCAATGTTGATACTCAAAATACTACAGAAAATATTACATTTGGTGCAACTCCAAAGATTGTTATACAAAATGTAACTGATAGTGTTGACAAAGACACTGGAGCATTAGTTGTCGAAGGCGGCGTTGGTATTGAGAAAAACCTTACTGTAGGTGTTGATGTTGTTGTTGATAGAAATATTGAAGCAGCTGGAGATGTTGCAGTTAACGGCGGAGATATTACCACAACAGCAACTACATTTAATCTTGCAAATGCAAATGCTACAACAGTAAATGCATTTGGAGATGCAACAAGCATTACATTTGGTGCTGAAACAGGTACTATTACATTTAACAACGAAAACTTTATATTTGATAGTACAGCAAGTCTCCAACTTCCAGCTGGTACAACTGCTCAAAGAACATCACCTGTAACAGGTCAAATTAGATTTAACACAGATGATACTTTGTTTGAAGGTTATGATGGTACTGCTTGGGGTTCGCTAGGTGGCGTAAAAGACGTTGACCAAGACACATTTATTAGACCAGAAACAGCACCAGGATCAGATGAAGATACATTAGAGTTCTTTACTAATGGTGTAAAGAGACTGACTCTTACACAAACTGATCTTGATATTGATTCTAGCATACAAGTTGATATTGCAAACACAAGCACAAGTTATAGATATGACACTGGTGCACTTACTATTGCAGGTGGATTAGGTGTTGCAGAAAACTTATTTGTTCAAGGATTTATTGGCGGTGATACAACTGGAACACTACAACTTACAGATTTATACACTGATAAGTTGTTAATCAAAGCTGGTACTATTGAAACACCAGATGATTTTAAAATAGTATCAAATGCTCCTGATAGCGCAGCAGATGATATTGTTTATCCAGTTACACTAGCGCATCATAGCGTAAGTGGAACACCTGTTGCAGGCTCTGGTGTTGGTATGAAGTTTGAGCTTGAAACAACAAACAGCAACTTTGAAACAGGTGTACAGTTTGATGTGATTGCTCAAGATGTTACCGGCGGACAAGAAGATTTTGACTTTGTTGTAAGTAATATGATAGCAGGTTCGCTAGTTGAAAAACTTAGAATAAGCGAAAATACAACAACAATCACAACAGACTTACAAATAGATCAAGACCTGTTTGTTACTGGTATACTTGACGCATCAGGGTTTAGAGGAAGTGTATTTGCTGATGACAGCACAGAAATCATTGATAGTATTAACAACAGATTAATAGTAGTAAATGCAGATGTTGGAACACTAACACTTACAACTGATCTTGAAGTACAGTACGGTGGTACTGGTGTAAGCACATTTACCACAGATGGTATACTTTATGGTAATGCAGCAGATCCAGTTCAAGTTACAGCAGCAGCAGGCACAGCTGATGCAACAGACAGTTTCCAAATATTAACTGTAACAAGCGATGTGGATGCAACACCAGTTTGGACTGATACAATCGACGGTGGTAGCTTCTAAAAAGCTGCCACTTTTATTCCTATGATAAATAACATTACAACGATTTCTATCGTGTAGTACGGGCGTCTTTATAGACTTGACCCACACCTAAATAGGAGGCAGCCTTAATGGCAACAAAGATTAGACACAAGCGAAGTGCGGTCGCGGGTAAGCAACCGCTAGTATCTCAACTAGAATCAGGCGAACTAGCTATTAACACAGCAGACGGTAAAGTGTTCCTACTGCGTGATGATAATACAGTTCAAGATATTACCAAAAGAATATTTGAAAACAATACTGAAGTAAAAGTAGATGATGCAGGAGATAGTGCATCAGCAGAGATTTCATTTACAGTTAATGATTCTGAAAAGATGACAATAACCAACGAGGGTTTGAACATCAAAGAAGCCCTTGACATGGAAAATGCAACTGCTATTACATTTAGAGAACTTACTGCATCTGGTGAAGATGGAGTAAAAATTAAAGCACCTGATACACTTCCTGCTAGTTATAATCTAACTTTGCCTCTTACAGCAGGTACAAAAGGTCAGTTGCTACGTACAGATGCTACAGGACAACTAGAATTTGTTGATTCAGACTTGTTTGGCGGAAATGTTATCTATGTTAGTGCAGACAAAGGTGACGATGAAAATGATGGTCAGACAGCACCAGTTAAAACTCTTAAACGTGCATGTAAACTTGCAAGTGCTTTAGTTTACAATCCTGATGGAACTTTAACCAACAAACGTGTTAACATAAAAGTTGCGGTTGGTGACTACACAGAAGACAACCCAGTTATTGTTCCAGATAACGTTGTTATCAAAGGTGACGGTTTGCGTGGATGTATTATTCGTCCTGCAAATGCTAACTTGGACATGCTACGTGTTCGTAACGCATGTTACTTTGGTGAATTTACATTTAGAGATGGCGTTGACGATAACTTTGTTCCATTGATTACATGGGATTATGCAACAACGTTTGATGACCCTGATGCAACAGATATAACAGACCGTGCGGAATATACAAACTTACCTAATACAAAACCAAGCATTGTAACTTCACCGTATACACAGAACTGTTCTATTATTTCGTTTTTAGGAGGTAGTGGTGCAAAGATTGATGGTGCACTTGTAAACTCTCCTAACGTTCCTCAGTTTGCTATTGAAGCTGAAAACCCTGCCATTGGCGCTGTACCTGAACAAGGTAAATCAATGGTTGCTAACGCATACACCATGCTTTCATTTGGTGGTACAGGTTGGCGTCTACTTAACGATGCTTATGCACAGATCGTTAGCTGTTTCCAAATCTTCCTACTAAACGGTGTTTACACACAATCTGGTGGTTATTGTTCTATTACCAACTCTGCTACTAACTTTGGTTTGTATGCTCTGCGTTCATCTGGTTATTCTCCAAAAGCGTTCGAGTTTGACCGTGCGTTTGTTACTCAAACTGGTCAAAGTGAAGGCAAACAAACTATCACAATGGTGGGGCTAAACAGAACAGCACCAGTTGAAGAATTTGTTCTTAGATACAGAGAACCAGGATATAAAGAAGCATATGATGTTCTTAAAAGTAAAGAAGACCAGATTGCTAATGACACTGTCACATGGATTAATGCACAGATTTCATCAGCTACTGCAAATATTTGGGCTGGATTTACATACAATGAAGAAAAGTGTAGAAGAGATGTAAGATTCTTGTTAGATGCTATACGTTACGATATTATGTTTAACAGTAACTACAGAACTATTAGTAGTGCTATTAAATATTATAACGGAACAAGCGACACTGTTATTAATGATCAAAGAGATCAAACTGTAGAAGCATTTACACAAGCAAAAGCATATACCGCAGCAGCATTAAATGATGCAACAGCAGTTACCAGAGCAAATGCCCTTTGGGATGAAGTTATTGATATTATTACCAATGGTAGTAGTAACGATGTTCCTGGAGAGATTGCAGACACATACAGCTATCCAACTCCAACAGGCGGAACTGGAAATGCTAGTGACAGTGGCTATGCAAATGCAGTTACACAGCTATTAAACAACAAAACATTTATCAAGAAAGAAGTTACAGCATGGATTGCCGATCAAGTTGCAGCAGGAACACCTCCGTTTGCAACAGATTTTACTTATAACGCAACAAAGTGCGAAAGAGACACTGCACTTATTATTGATGCACTTGTTTATGACTTGACATACGGTGGTAACTTGCTTACTAGAGATGCAGCTTTCCAATACTTTGTCGGAACATCCGCACAATATGGATCAGGTGAAAAAGAAGAAACAATCGCTGCATACGGCAGACTCAAAGATGTTATTGGTGATGTTATTTTAGAAAACACTGTTACAGTTTCAAGTGGAAATGTGGAAACACAGGATACAAGTGCAGCCGCAGGTAGTGCAGCAGCAAGCACACAAGCCCAAGCACTTGTACAAATTGTAGTTGATCACCTTGACAACGACGGTGGCGAAATCGTTAGAAGCGAACCAGACACAACATGGCCGAACCAAACACTTGTTGCCGATTCTAACAATGCATTAGGAACAGAAGGTGCAACTAACATTGCTCAAAGAGTTACACAATACATTAATGAACAAATCGATGCTGGATTGTGGTACAACTTTACATATGATCAATCAAAATGTTTGAGAGATACAAAACTGATTGTAAATGCAGTTGCTAAAGATACGTGGGATACAGGAAACAGATATTCTAGAAACGCAGGTTTGAGTTACTTTACTGCAAACATTGCAGACAGTTCTAGAAGTCAAATTTCAGGACAAGAACTGCAAACAATCAAAGCTATTCAACAAGCTGCTACACTTGCAAACACAGAAATCTCAGGATATGGACAGATTACTACAGAAGTTGAGGATTTTGTTCAAAGTAGATTTAATATTGTTACAGATATTATTAGAGATCCAGATACACTTCCAGATCCATTTGATGTAAGTAGTGAAGGTGACATAACAAATGACTATATTCCAACACCTACAGAAACATCATTTGATGCAGCAACAGCTTTAGATGTTGCTACAGGTATATTTACAATAGTAGGACACGGATTTACAAATCTACAAAAAGTTGTTTATAGTGCCAATGGCAATACTATTATTGGTGGTTTAGATGATGAACAAACTTACTATGTGAATATTATTAACGAAGATGAATTTACACTTGCATATGACGACGGTGGCGAGTTTGAAGTAACAATCTTTAGTAACTTTAGTAACACAGGAAACCATATATTCAAAAGTAATATTATTGAGTTTTTTGTTGAAGAAGTATTGTCAAGTCATACAACATACCAAACTCTTGAACTAGAATCTGGTGCAGAAAGTTATAACTTTGTGCCAGGAAGAGCAATCACAGGTTCAACAGGTGCTAACAATAACAGTGCTATTGTAGCAAGTTGGATTCCTGCAGATCGCTTACTTGTTGTAAGTATTGAAGAAGTTACAGTCGGCTCAAGCACATTACGTATTCAGTTTGATGCAACTAGCACTATTACAGAAGACCATAGTGGCACACCTAACACAAATATTGGTGTAAACGAAGTTTCCACTAAACGTGGTTTGAGTACAGCAACATTTAGCATCACTGCTACAGACGGAAGTAGTAGTGTTACAAACACTATCAACCTTCCAGAGAAGCAACTTTGGTTCCACAGACCTAGTATTGTTAACAGTTCTGCACACACTTGGGAATATGCAGGTTCGGGTACAGACTACAACGCTCTACCACAAAACGGCGGTAATACAAGAGAAGAATACGAACAGTTTGAAGAACTGCCAGGACGTTGCTACTCATCGGGTACAAACGAACTTGGTGACTTTAAAGTTGGTGACTTTATTACAGCGTTCAACAGAACTGGTAACATTACCTTTAGAAACAAAGTGCAGGTTGATGAACTTGACGCTTTGAAACTTAGTGTTAGTGATGTTGCTATTGAAGAAATATCAACTGATGTTAACTTAGGTGATGACGAAATAGGCGGCGCAAGCAACAATCGTTTGAGTACTCAGCTTGCTGTTAGAAGCTTCTTGTCAAACAGACTAGGTGGTTTTATTGACAAGACAGTTAGTTCTGCTGCTGTTCCGGGTGCTATTGTACAGCTCAATGTTAACGGTCAGCTTAACGCAGACTTGATTCCTGCTACTAGACAGTTTACAAACACAAATACCAAAGGATATCGATCTAGATTAGAACAAATTGAAGATATTCCGGCAGTTGACTTGAAAGCTGGTGACATTGGTACTGAAGAATACGAACAGGTAGAACTTAACTTATCTGGAACTATTACAGCAAGCGACGGCGATACTATTACACAACCAGGAGTAACTGGTGCAACTGCTTATGCTAAAGGTGATTTTTCTCTCAGTACTAATATTCTTGTTGCTACAATCGGAGAAGCATGGGATAAAACAGATGATAGCACTGGCGATCCTTGGGAAGTAAGTGCTGGAAATATCTATGTAAATGGCGTAGACAGCGGAGTAAATATTACTTCAAAAGGTGTAAGTAGTGAAATTATTGATAACTACTTCTTACGTAGCAGTAACAGTAGCCAGTATTTAATACTTGATAGCGACGATACTTATACATTTACTATTGCAACTATTACAGATGTAAGTAGAAGTGGAAATATTGCGACTATAACAACTAGCGGAGCACATAATATTAATGTGGACAACAACGTAAAAGTTGCAGTTGATGGCGATTCTACCTATAACCAAAACGGTTTGGTTTTAAGTGTTCCTACTACAACAACATTTACTATTGCAAACACAGGCGACGACGAAGCTTCAAAATCAGTAACTGGTACTGCAAATACTATTGTAACAAGTGCTGATGGTAACGCCCAAGGTGCTGTTACAGAGTTACGTGAAGGTATTGCAGCAAGTGTAGATAACGCTAACATTACAACTGGTAGCTTGTACACTCCTACAACTGGATCGGTAATATACGAAAATGTAAGTATGACAAGCGTTACTGGATCTGGTACAGGTGCAAAAGCCAACATCACAGTGCAGGCTGGTGCTGTTACCGATGTTGACTTAACAAGAGGTGGTACAGGATATGTGGCAGGTGATTTGTTAGGTGCAAATGCTAGTGACATTGGCGGCACAGGAAGTGGATTCCAGATTGAAATATCTGCTATTGAAGATAGAGCGTATGTAGACATCTTAGGAGGCGAACTATTTGTTGCTAGTGCATCGAGTATTGACTTTGTTGAAGATAATACAGCAGTGCAAAATTCTAATGATATTAACTTTGATGACACTATTAGTCATAACTTCCTAGCTGGTACAACAGGCGGCGGCGGTGCAGTAAACTATACAGATAGTAGAGTAAGTGTCACAGCTCACGGATTTTCAAATGGCGATCCAGTAACATATGATACATTAGGAAATGTTGCAATCGGCGGATTGTTAAACGGTAATGTTTATTATATTAAAGTTGTTGATGATGACACCTTTGAGGTATATGACGACTTTAGTTTAAATACTCAGATAACTTTCTTAAGTACACCTGCTAACAACAACCACAACTTTACTAGATACACTGTAAACTTAACTGATAACAGTGTTGTCGTAGTAGGTCATGGATTTACAACAGGTGATGCTATAAGACTTGTATCACTGGAAGATGGTTCAACTAGCAACGCATTGCCAACTGTGAATGGCACAGAGATTGCAAGTGGTGCAAGATTCTTTGTAGGAAGTGTCACACTTAACTCATTTACTATTCATGCTCTACGTTCAGACGCACTAAGCAGTATCAATGGACTAGTTACAAACGCTAGAGATATTGGCACTAATGGTGTAGGTAGTGCAAGAGTTATTAGAAATAATGTTCAAGTAAATGCTATTGTTAACACCTCAAGTAGATTGATTGCAAACTGGAACACTCTTGCTGTTACAAACATTGACGCAGAAAATATTATTTCTGGAACAATATCTCCAAGTAGACTTGGTGCAAGTGGGGTTGCTAATACTGAGACAGCATTGTTTGGTAACAGTGAATACAAGGTTGTTGTTCAAACCTTGAAAAAAGCTAATACAACAGATAACCCTATTACTCTTACTGGTTTAAACACAGCAGGTGAGTATTATGGTGATCCAGTAAATATTGGTATTGCAAATGCCGACTATGATGCTGGAGGTACATTTAGTACACTAGGTGTAAGTCGTTTCTTGCAAACACAGTTTGATGTTAACTCAAACGGTAGTGGTGAAGTATTCATTAAAGATGGTATTGTTGATGCTGGTACACTTGACGGACTTGATAGTGCATACTTCTTAAACCCTGCTAACTTAACAAGTGCAGTTCCTGTTGATAGAGGTGGCACAGCTATAACAACCTATGCACAAGGTGATATACTTTATGCACAATCGTCAGGTACATTAAATACTTTGAACATCGGTCGTGCAAATACTTTCTTAAAGTCAAACGGTAGTACACCTGAGTGGGGTACAGCACTTGACCTTGCTGAAGGACTAGACGTTGGTTCAGCTAAACTTAGCTCTTCAAGCGATGCTCTAGGTCAAGTTTATAATACTAATGTTACGACTTTAGAACTTGGAGGCGATGCACACAATGTAAAAATAGGTAAGTCTAGCGACACGAGAGATATTACAAGTTTTGCTCTAGATTATGAAGCAACAGCATCTCAAGACGTTGTTGTAAACCTAGCAAGTATTGCTTTAGATACTAGTGAAGCAACTGCTAATGCTGAAAAAACTTTGGTATTTACAGACACTACTGGTGTAAAATATGGTATGACAGTAACAGGAAGCGGAAGTATTCCTGCTAACACAACTGTTACTGGTGTAACCGAAACTGAAGTATTTTTGAGTGCAGAAACCACAGGTACTGTATTAACATCAACAGAAATAACATTTACTTATACACCTGAAACACTTGGTGTCCGTGCAGGCGATTCTATTATTATTTCTGGAAGTAATGTCACAAACTTAGATGGTACATGGCCAGTAAGTGGCGCAACTATTGATGCAACATCATTTACAGTTAGAACTGCTGCAAATGTGACTGCTGCCAATGTAGTAGTGCAAGGTACTATTTCTAAAGATAATACAATGGTTATTAGAAATAGAGATGTTATCTTTGGTAGTGCAGAAGCTAGTGCAAGTACTTCGAGTGCAGTTATTAGAGGCGAAAACGGTCTAGGAACAAACATTGCCGGCGGCGATATCACTATACAAGGCGGATTAAGCACAGGTAATGCAACTGGAGGTAGTGTTATAATCAAAACTGGTCAAACAGGTACTAGTGGAGAAACATTACAAACATCAACAACAAGAATGACCATTGATACCGAAGGCGATGTTACAGTAACTGGATACACAAACTTTAGTGATACAAGTGCTGTAAAACTTCCAGTTGGTACAACTGCTGAAAGACCTACAGCAGCACAAGGTCAAGTTCGTTACAACTCAACAGACGGACAATTTGAAGGATATGATGGAACAAACTGGAGTGGTTTAGGCGGTGTAATCGACGTTGACCAAGATACTTACATTGTGGCCGAAACAACATCAGGTACTGACAATGACGACTTAGACTTCTACACAGCCGGTACTCGACGTATGCAAGTTGATCAAGATGGTAACTTTAACTTTGGCGACGGCTTGAATAAAGTAACAATGGCGTATACTACAGGTAATACAAACATTGCAGGTGACGTTGAAATAACAGGAAATCTTACAGTTAATGGTACAACAACCACAGTTGATAGTGCAACACTTATTGTTGAAGATAAAAATATCGAACTTGGCAATGTTGCAACACCAACTGATGTTACAGCAGACGGTGGTGGTATTACCTTAAAAGGAACAACTGATAAAACTATTAACTGGGTAGATGCTACTGATAGTTGGACAAGCAGTGAAAACTTTGAACTTGCAAGTGCAAAAGCATATCGTATAAATGGCAATAATGTTTTAACGTCAACAACACTTGGTACTAATGTTGTAAATAGTAGTTTACAACAACTAGGTACTGTTAACACAGGTACATGGCAAGCTACAGTCATTAATCCAACTTACGGTGGTACAGGTGTAAACAATGGTAGTAAAACTATCACACTAGGAGGTAGCTTTACACACACTGGTGCTCACACTCTTGGACTTACAACAACAGGTAATACAAGTGTAACACTTCCAACAAGCGGTACATTAGCAAGAACTGAAACAGGATTGAATCAGTTCGCTGCAACAACTAGTGCGCAACTTGCAAGCGTGTTAAGTGACGAAACAGGAACAGGTGCAGCAGTTTTTGCTACATCTCCTGAGTTTACAACTGGCATTGAGGCAGCAAGCACCACAATGGCATTGTTTGATGACACAGCTACTACAATCAACTTTGGTGGTAGTGCAACTGCTATAGACATCGGTGCATCAACTGGCACTACAAGTATTAACAATAACTTAGATGTTGATCTTGATTTAAATGTCGACGGTGGCGATATCACAACAAACCAAACAACATTTAACTTGTTGAATACAAATGCAACTACAGTGAATGCATTTGGTGCAGCTACAGCAGTTGACATTGGTGCTGCAACAGGTACTACAAGTGTTAACAACGATCTTGATGTTGATGGCGATTTAAATGTTGACGGTGGCGATATTACAACAAACCAAACATCATTTAACTTACTAAACACAAATGCTACAACAGTAAACTTTGGAGGAGGCGCAGCTACAATCAATGTTGGCGCCGCAACAAGCACTGTTAGTTTTGCAGATGATATAAGTGTCGCAGGCAATGTTGGTATTTCAGGAACATTAACTATACCTGCTATCGACAATGTTCCAATCGGAGGAACAACACCTTCAACTGGTGCATTTACAACTCTTACAGCAAGTGGATTAACAACCGTTACAAATAACACTAGTGCTACTAGTACAAGCACAGGTGCGCTTGTCATAACAGGCGGACTAGGTGTAGGTGGTGCAGTACATGGTGCCAGCTTTACAGGTAGCATTGCAGCATCTAATATTGATAGTGGTACACTAGCTGATGCTCGTATTGCTGTTAGTAACGTAACTCAACACCAAGCAAGTATTACAGGTACTGGTGCACTTAATAGCGGTAGTATCACAACTGGTTTTGGAAACATCAACATCGGTACAAGCACATTTACTGGTAATGGCAGCGGACTTACAGATTTAAATGCAAGTCAGCTAACATCAGGTACTGTACAAGGTACACGCCTAGGCGGTAACCAAACAATGGCAGGTGTAAAAACATTTAGTGATACTAGTGATGCAAGCAATAGTACTAGTGGTGCTGTGCGTGTTGGCGGCGGTTTAGGTGTTGCTAAAAAGATTTACACAGGATCAGGATTCTACGGTAATGGTGCAAATATTACAGCACTTAATGCAACTAACTTGTCAAGTGGAACTGTAAACGATGCTAGATTGCCAACTAGTCAAGCAGGTAAAACATTTACAAGCGATATTACTGTAAATGGTCATAGGATTGGTAGAGGCAATCAAGGCGAAGCAACAAACTTGGTGTTTGGTGAAGGCGGCAGCATTGGTACGGGTGCACAGTTTAACACAGGTATTGGTGATGCTACATTTGCAGGAGGACTAACAGGTGACAGAAATACTGCACTAGGCTACAATGCATTAAACGCTGTAACAACTGTGAGCAACAACACAGCAGTTGGTGCAAATGCAATGGAGCAAAGAACTAATGCAGGTGCAGGTAACACAGCAATAGGTAAAAGTTCGCAATCAAACAGTACTGCTGGTGATTATAACACTAGTGTTGGTATTGAAGCACTTGAACTTGTAACTGGAGATAATAACGTTGCTATTGGTGCATTCACAGGCGATACATTAACAACTGGTAGTAATAACGTTCTTATTGGTTATAACGTTGAAACAGCAGCAAATACTACAAGTAATGCTATTATTATTGGTAATGCAAGCAACGATTTGTTTAGTGTACCTGGTGTAAACTTGAGCGTAAATACCACAACATTTACATTTAGTGGCACAACAGGCTTTAGTGGTGTTGGTACAAACTTGACTGCACTTAATGCAAGCCAACTTACAAGCGGTACTGTACCAGATGGCAGAATTGCTGCTACCAGTATTACACAACACCAATCAAGTATTACAGGAACTGGTGCACTTGGAAGCGGGTCTATAACAAGCGGATTTGGAAATATTGATATAGGTACAAGTAACTTGACTGCAACCGGTAGTGTAAGTCTTGGTGCTACAAACTTGAATGGCAATGTGATTACAGGTGTTGAAGATATTGCACTTGCTGATAGAATCTACCACACAGGTGATAGCAACAACTATATTCAGTTCCATGCAACCGATCAATGGCGTGTTGTTACAGCAGGTGTAGAGAGACTAGAAGTAAACAATACTACAACTACCGTTTCTAATAACCTAAGTGTTACTGGAAGTATAACAGGTAGTGGTAGTGGTATTACATCTCTTAATGCAGATAATCTTGGATCAGGTACAGTGCCTAACGCAAGAATAAGTGGAAGTTACACAGGCATTACTGGTACAGGTGCATTAGATGCAGGTAGTATTACCAGCAACTTTGGCGATGTTAATATTGGTACAAACACATTTACTGGTAATGGTAGTGGACTTACAAGCGTTGATGCTGATACTGTTGATGGTATTCAAGGTGCTAGTTTCTTACGTAGTGATGCAAATGACACTGCAACTGGACAGATAACTTTCCAAAGAGACGGAGAAGTATTTAAGATTGTTGCTCCTACAACAAACAACTCTCCTTATATTGGATGGTATCAAGGTACAACAAGACGTGCTTACATGCAATATGTAAACGGCGGCACATTAAGATTAGCATCAGATGCTACAGGCGAAAGACTTGATATTGGCAGCGGTATTAATGGTCTTAAGTTTTATGACAATGGCACTGCAACAGCACATACTGTTTGGCACTCTGGCAACGATGGATCAGGTTCAGGACTTGATGCTGACACTATAGATGGTATTGATAGTGGGTCGTTTATACGCAGTGATGCAAATGATACTGCAAGCGGAACTTATGATTATTCAAGCACAAGCGACGATATCATTGATTTTACTGGTAATAGCACAAGCGATAATAGAGGTATTGCGTTTAACAGTAGAACAGCATTGAGTGCAGATTTTGATGACGGTTGGTTGCGTATGAATAATGCTAGTGAGTTTACAAACGGTATATACACACCAGGTAACTTACGTGCAGACGGTATTATTAGAGTTGATAGCACACGTGGTATTACCAATGTTACCGGTAGTTATGGTACTATACAAACAAGTGGTTCCGGCGTAAACGGCTGGGAAGGTTACAGCATTGACGGACGCATTGTGTTAATGCACGATGGTAGCTCAAGCACATATCTATATAACGATGTTGATAACGAGGCACACTTCTTAGCTGTAAGAAACAGTTACTTTAGATTGTATTACAATGGTGGTACTCGACTAACTTGTAACAATACTACTGTTGATGTTTCGGCATCGTTTACAGCAACAGGCGAAGTAACAGCATATTCATCAGATGAAAGATTGAAAACAAATATTCGTCCTATTGAAAATGCAATTGATAAAGTTAAGCAACTACAAGGTGTGCATTATGATTGGATTGATGAAGTAGAAGAACTAGGATTTAATCCAACTATAAAAGTCAACGATGCAGGTGTACTTGCACAACAAGTTCAAAAAGTATTACCACAAGCAGTTGATTATGCACCGTTTGATAGACTACGTGATGAACAGACTGGTGACGACATTGGAAGTAAATCAGGAGAAGATTACTTAACAGTTAAGTATGAAAAGATGGTTCCTCTTTTAATCGAAGCTATAAAAGAACAACAGGAAGAAATAGATCAACTTAAAGAAATGGTCAAGAAGTTGATAGATAAATAGAGTAAGGGCATCAAGCCCTTACTTGTTGACATCTTAGATTCTTTTTGTTAAAATAAGTAAAATAGGACAATTTATAAATGGCATTACCCCCTACCGGCTCTCAAATAACAATGACAGAAGTACGCAACTATTTTGGTGCAAGCGGTACACCTATTGTAATGAGCGTTTTAGGATCATATTTAGGTATTTCAGTTGGTTCAACTATATTTCTAAGTGCAACATTTGGCGGACTTACAACTAGTGGTAATAACTGGATTGTTTCTTCTTTGGTTCCGGGTGGAGGATTAACAAACAAACCAGTTCCTTATCTGTACACTGGTACAAGTGCTAGTTACAATGCTCAGTGGGTAGATGGAGGATCAAAACTTGCTGTTGCTTGGCAAAGCAGTTCTGGTAGCGAAATGACTGCTATTTGGAATATTCCAAATCCATACGATTTAACCAGTTTAGTAGGTGACGGTGTTCCAGACATTTATATAGACGAACCTACTAACAAAGGCGCAAATCAAATCGACTTTAACTCCGACGGTACAAAAGTTTTGACACAACATAATACCACATTGGGCTTTGGCATCGAAGGTGCTATTATTAGAACTTGTACAACACCGTTTGATACTAGTACTGCTAGTGCAACACCGGATGAAACATTTACAGACCAACAACGAAACTCAGGATATTCTGGAAGAAATGGTATTGCTTGGAGAGATGGTGGCTATATGTTCTGTTACATGGGTGAAAAATCTACAGGAGAATGCTCCTGGGAAATCTATAGAACAATGCCAGGGGGAACACCTTATACATTTGCTGGATTATATGATGGAAGTTTTCCAAATCTAGTAGGATTAGTTGACAATACAAGCACAGCATTTTATAGAGGTGGCTTTGCTGACGATGGTTTTCATTTTTGGGCATATTACATTGCTGGTAAAACAATGGACATGAAAACTCATAGTGGAACAGCTTGGTTTGACTGGAAACCCAGTACTACTACTACACAAACTGGAGGCCCAGATCTTCCAACATATGGAAGAATTGCACCAGTTGCATTTGCCCCAAATGGAACACAGTTAGTTGCCGGAGGTCCTGGAACCTACAATGGATATATAACTGCATACGAACTTAGCACAGCATGGGACTTGTCAACATGGAGTACTAAAACCACAAAACCAAATAGACACAGTGGTGCACATTTAAGTTTGTGGCATTTTGATGATCAAGCTGAGTTGCAATATACTGGTCTTAATGCTACCAATAACGGTCTTATGGAAGGTGGCGTATGTTGGAATCTAAACGGAACATCCTTTTTATCTATAATTAATCGTGAATATATTGAACAAGACATGCCTACTGCTTACGACTTTTCAAGTATTAACTCAAGTCAAGCTTCTGGATCTTGGGCACATACTGCTGCAATGCCTTTTTATTTTAGTTCAAGTACACCTCAAAATGTTATGAGCATGAAAATGCATCCGCAATCAAGTATAGGTATATCACAAGTTATTAACTATAATGGTACCTATGTTTTGATGTATAGAAGGTTAAACTCAGCAGGAACTATTGCTAATGGTGTAAGTAATAGTTATGCTAGTAGAACCATTGGTAGCACAGTAACTACAGATTTTCAAGTACAACATTTTCAAGCATACAGCCCAACGTATCTACCAACGTATCCATATATCTATCATGCATATTTACAATGGAACACTACTGCACAAACACTAGTATTCAGCAGAGGAACAAGCAGCGTAATCAGTAGTCCTAGTGCTGCAAGTTTTTATAGTTCTTTAAACTTGTCAAATATAACAGGAAAGGCATCTGCGTCATACTTTGCAAGATGTTTTGCTATGTCTCCTGAAGGAGATAAAGTTTGGGTGGCTTATAACGCAAGGTATACTCAAACACGTTTAGTTGATAGAGCTATTATTTACGAAATTTCACTTCCAACTCCGTTTCGTAGTAACAGTGCATCAATAACCGGAACATTTACACTTCCATGGTACATTAGTGCTGTAACTGGAATGGATGTAAATTCAACAGGAACGGCTATGATATTAAGAGATCAAGCTGGTTATGTTCATAGTTATGAAATACCATAAAAATCACTTGACAAAACAAACTTAGTTATATATATTATAACAAATAATGGAGATATACATGTATTCAAAATACCAAATACTCAATGTTGAACTTTCTACGGAGTTTAGCAAATCTAGAAAGCTACTTAAACTAGATTCACTAAACCTAGAAGATGAAGACATTTATAATGAGATTGTAGAATCTATTTTAGGTGGCGAATCAGAAGCTGAGGTAAATCATCCTGATCGTGTAGAACAAGACGACAGAACTCATTGGATTAACGTCATTGCACACAAAGCAGCAGCAGACTTATTAACTTTAGGTAAAGTTCAACCTGAAAATATGGTTGTAATGAGTTCTCTTCCTAGTGAAGATTTTAAAGAAGCAGTTAAGATTGCTGTAGGCAAAGCAAGAGATCTAAACGAAAGCACTATTGGTGCTGAAAAACAACTTAACTTGGATACTATTTCTGAAGAAATCGTCTAATGAAAGTAGCAATATGTGTGCCTGCACGAGACTATGTTCATGCAGGATTTGCACTAAGTTTATCTAATATTTCTTCTTTGTTGACAAAAAATAACATTGATTTTAAAATCTTTATTAACTTAGGTTCGGTTATACCTCAGCAAAGAAACACATTAGTAGATCAAGCCTTAGAGTATGATGCTACACATATTATGTGGTTAGATAGTGACATGCATGTACCTTCTGCAACAATAAACACTTTATTAGAGCATGATAAAGATATTGTTGCAGCAGCATACAGCACAAGAGTACCGCCATACAATATCACTGCTTGGCCCGATTCAAGCAATCTAAATGTAAGATTAGATGCACACCAAGGTTTACATAAAATTTGGGCAGTTGCTATGGGCTGTATGTTGGTAAAAACACATGTATATAAATATATTTCTAAACCGTATCATCAGTATTTGTACAACGAAGATACAAAAGATTTAAGCGGCGAAGATATTTTTTTCTGTAAAAACGCAAATGACGCTGGATTTGAAATCTATGTAGATGCAGCTCTAAGTCAAGAAATAGCACATTACGGAACAAAATCATTTAGGTTAAAAGATTTACAATGAGCACAGCATTTGATAAGTTTGAAAAATTTGGAAAAAAGGTATATAATGGTCAAGACGTTTTAAAAAATCATTTTTTAAACACCTGGCCTATTCACAGGACAGATAATCCAGAAGACGAAACTCAAGCATTACAATACAAAGACCAAGCAGAGTGGGTATGGATTATACATGAAGATTTAGACTTACTAGACACATTTCCTTTATATGTTCGGCCAACTGCAAAAGGAAAAGTACAAGTATTTCCTTATGTTTATAAATCTAGTCACAGAATAAAAACCTATGAATGGTGTAAGTTGTGTCCTACTAGATTTACAACTGAACTTAGAGAAAAACACGATCATATTGCAGGAGTTTATGACGTTTATCAAGGAAAATCGCAGTTTGATTTGTTTTTTATTGGAGATGAAAACTCTACACAATATAAAAAACTGCTTGATAGATTTCCACATGCACAATGTGTAGATGCTATTGATACAGCACAAGCATTGAGTGAAACTGATATGTTATGGATCGTACCAGATGATATTGACGTGACTCCTATTTTCAAGTTTTCATATCAGCCAGACGACTGGAGTCAAAAATATGCTCATATGTTTAGAAACGGAGACAGCCAAGATGGTATTGTTCTTTTACCAAAATTTTATGAACTAACCGATAAAGAAGTTGATCATAGATTTTACATCAATAAAAAAGAAGTAAAAATACTTGCAAGTAATCCTGTACCTTATGATAAACCTATTATTAACAGTTATGATGATTATTTACATGCATTAGAAAATAGTAAAACTGAAATGTTTTGGTATGTTCCAAATGATGTAGAAGTAGACGACGACTTTGATTTTGGTTTATACTTTGATCATCATGTAAAGTTTGACCGCAACATCAATCATGTCTTTTTAAATGATCAAAGTTACGACGGTATTGCACTGTTTTCAAAAAACGCTAAAGTTTCTAAAAAAGAGTTTGAACATAGATTTTACACTCATAAAAAAGAGCACGAGGTGGTAGCAAGCCGCCCAAAAAAGTTTGATCAGTTTGTAGTCAATAACTACGATGATTACAAACTAGCATTAGAGCGTAGTTCAACAGAGATGTTCTGGGCAGTGCCTGATGATGTTGTTGTTAAATCAGATTTTGAGTTTGATTTATACTTTAATTATCACAATCAATACGATAGAAACATCACGCATGTATTTTTGAACAATGACATGTATGACGGTATTGCCTTGCTTAGTAAAAATGTGTCATTAAGCGAAAAAGAAATAAACAATAGGTTTTTTGTAAAAAAGAAAGAGCACAATATTGTTGCAAGTTTTCCAAAATCTTATGATATTTTTGAAGTAGACAACTATCAAGATTACTTAGATGCAGTGGAAAATACAACAACAGACTTGTTTTGGATGAGCAGTAAAAATCTCAATATCCTAGATTATGATGTTATTGAAAACTTTTATATCAGCTACCACAGTGTAATAGATAGAAATCAACATCATAGTTTTTTACATGCTGCAAATAATGATACTTTCCGCACAGGTTTATATCTTATAAACAAAAATAAAAAACTTACAAAAAAAGAAGTCGAACATAGATTTGTTGCTAAACGTAAAGAATGGGATGTTGTTTTAAGTACCGCAGTATCCTATGATATTTTTAATGTTGAAACATATGAAGATTATCTATATGCTTTAGATAATACAAAAACAGAAATGTTTTATGCAACATCTCCTAATATTAGTATAGATTTTGATTTTAATCAGTATTTTGAACATAGTAACGAATATGATCGTAAAACAAATCATGCATTTATACATCAAGTAAATGGCAAAGACTTGTATAATGGGTTGTGGTTAATGAGTATACACAATCCTGTTAGTCAAAAAGAGATTGAGCACAAACACTTACTAAAACGTAAAGAATGGAATATTATTGCAAGTAAGCCTGTGATATACGACGAGTTTGTTGTAGAAACATATCAAGATTATTTAAATGCACTAGAAAATACAAAAACAGAAATGTTTTGGGGTGTAACAAACAACGTTGACTTTTATAGTGGCATGGTAAAAGATTTATACTTTTCTCATGACAATACATATGATAGAAATATTAATCATGCATTTATTCACAGAGTAGACAATGAAGATTTTTACAATGGTATATTTTTATTTTCAAAGAACTGTATAGTTACTGAAAAAGAAATTGAGTACAGACATTTAATAAATGTAAAGCATTGGAATATTGTTGCAAGTGGTGCAAAACAATATGACAAGTTTATAATCGAAACATATGAAGATTATAAAATTGCACTTGAAAAAAGCACAACGGAGTTATTTTGGGCAGATAGTGAAAATATAGACACAAGTAGTTTTGATTTTTCTAGTATCTATTTTACTCATGATAATACATATGACAGAACACACAACCATGCATTTGCTCATGGCGTAGATGGTAATATTCTCTACAACGGATTATTCTTATTAAGTAAGCATTCTCCTATTACACCTAAAGAGTTAGAGTATAGACATATTATTAATGTCAAAGAATGGCTAACAATAGCAAGTAAGCCTATCACATATCCTTTGTATATTGTGGATAGTTTTGAAGATTACGAAATGGCATTTTATAATAACGGTCCAGAAATGTTTTGGATGAGTAGTGCTAATATTGATACTAGTGATTTTGATTTTTCAAGTGTTTATTTTAGTCATGACAATCAGTATGATAGAAAAATAAATCATGCATTTAAACATGTAGTTGATGGTAAAGAATATTATAACGGTTTATTTTTAATCAGTAGACATTGTCCTATTAGTAAAAAAGAAGTAGAACACAGGTTTTTAGTAAATCGAAAAGAATGGGATATTGTTGCTAGTGGACCTAAAAAATACGAAGTTTACACAGTTGATAGCTGGCAAGATTACAAGTTTGCAATGGATACATGCGAAACTGAAATGTTTTGGATGACAAGTAAAAATATCGATACAAGTGATTTTGACTTTGACATTTATTTTACACATGATAACGAATATGATAGAAATATTAATCATGCATTTATACATGAAGTAAAAGACGAACAACTATACAATGGCTTGTTTTTGATGAGTATAAACAAGCCTGTAACAGAAAAAGAAATCCAGTATAGACACATTGCTGAATGTAAGTATTGGGATATTGTAGCAAGTAAACCAAAAACTTATGATAAGTTTATTGTTGAAAGTTATGACGATTATCTTGAAGCATTAGATAACTCAACAACAGAAATGTTTTGGGCTACGTCTAGAAACGTTGATGATTCTAACTTTGATTATAGTTTGTATTTTAGTCATGACAACGTATTTGATCGAAATATGAATCATGCCTTTTTGCATTGTGATGACAAGTATAATGGTATTTTTCTTCTAAGTATTAACAAACCTATTACAAGTAAAGAAATCGAATATAGACATATCATAGATGTGAAACAATGGAAAAGTCCTTGCACAAAAGCAAAACAATACGATAGTTTTGTTATTGATACATACGATGATTATGTTGAAGCATTTAGTAAAACTCAAACAGAAATGTTCTGGGGTTTATCGAGTTATACAAAGTTATGTGCACCGTTAGATATTTATTTTACTCATGACAACGAGTATGACAGAAACACTAACCATCAGTTCTTACACAAAGGTAATCAAACAAGTTATAATGGAGTAATACTTTACAGTAAACATTCTCCGGTTACAGAAAAAGAAGTTGAACATAAACATATTGTAAAAAGAAAAGAATGGGATATTATTTTAAGTGAATCTAAACAATACGATATATTCAATATTGATACATATGAAGATTATCTAGTTGCTGTAGATAACACAAAAACAGAACTATTTTGGGCAAAAACACATAACATTAATACAGATAACTTTGATTTTAGTATAGTTTTTGATTGGAATAATGAATACGATCGTAAAACAAATCATGCATTTATTCATAATGTAGATGGCAAAAAAATGTATAATGGTTTGTTTTTACTCAGTAAACATACACCTGTTACTGAAAAAGAAATATTATATAGACATATAGTAAACGCTAAAGAATGGGATATTGAAGCAAGTACAAAAGTTGTGTACGATAAGTTCAATATTGAAACTTACATGGATTATGTTAATGCATTAGAATCGTCTAATACTGAGATGTTTTGGGGATGCAGTAATAACATAGATACAAGCGATTTTGACTTTAACATTTACTTCAGCCACGATAATGACTATGACAGAAAACAAAATCATAGTTTTATTCATCAAGTTGGTGATAAAAAACTACGTAATGGATTATTTTTGTTTAGCAAGCACAGACCAGTAACACAGCGTGAAGTTGAATATAGACACTTGCTCGCAGGCAAAGAATGGAATACTGTTGCAAGTAAATCCGTAATGTATAACAAGTTTACTATCGATAGTTATGATGATTATTTAACTGCATTAGATACATGTAAAACTGAAATGTTCTGGGGTGTACCAAGCGATCTAGATATTTTAGACTTTGATTTTGACATTTATTTTTCTCATGATAATAGGTATGACAGAGAAACAAATCATGTATTTTTAAATGGGGAACATTATGACGGTGTTGTTTTGTTTACAAAACATAGTCCTGTTACTAGGAAAGAAGTAGAAAATAGATTTTACGCAAATAGTAAAAAATGGGAAACAGTAGTAAGTAAGCCTAAACCGTATGATATATTTAATATCGAAACATACGATGATTATCTTGAAGCTATAGAAGATTCGAGCACCGAAATGTTTTGGGCAACTACTCCTAATATTAAAATAAACAACGACTTTGATTTGACTATGTATTTTAGTCATCATAACAGTTATGATAGAAGTATTAATCATACATTTGTACACAAAGTAAATAACGAAGATTTACACAATGGCTTATTCTTGCTGACAAAACGTTCACCTTTAACACAAAAAGAGATTGAGCATAGACTAGTTGCTAAAAGAAAAGAATGGAATATTGTTGCTAGTGGCCCAATTAAATACGAAAAGTTTATAATCAACACCTACAGTGATTACGAACATGCTCTCAAAAAATCAAAAACAGAAATGTTTTGGATGATTCCGCCTGAAGTAAATATTGCAGATAACTTTGATTTTGATATGTATTTTTCTCATAATCAATGGTTTGAAAGAAATACAAATCATGTATTTAAAAACGGCGATGCGTGGGACGGCATTAGTCTTGTAAGCAAAAAAGTTCCGGTTACTGAGCGAGAAATAAACATGCGTTTCTTAACAAATAAGAAACAACACGAAGTTATTGCAAGTTATCCAACTCTTTATGATATTGTGTTTATTAGTAAAGATGAAGAACATGCAAATGAAAACTTTGAAAACTTATTACAAAAGTTTCCTGAAAGAACTATACATAGGGTGCATGGAGTTGAAGGTATACACCAAGCTCATATTATGGCAGCACAAACAGCTGAAACAGATATGATTTGGATTGTAGACGCAGATGCTCAAATTGTTGACAACTTTAACTTTGATTACTATGTACCTGCATATGATCCTGACAGTAGAAAAACTGTGCATGTGTGGAAGTCACAAAATCCTATTAATGGATTAATATATGGTTATGGTGCTGTAAAACTATTACCAAGAGATCTTACTATTAACATGGACACAAGCAAGCCTGATATGACTACAAGCATTAGTCCGTTGTTTAAAACTGTTAATAGAGTATCCAATATTACCAAGTTTAATACAGACGAGTTTAGTACGTGGCGTAGTGCCTTCCGTGAATGTGTAAAATTAAGTGCAAGAGCAATTGACGGACAACTTGACGATGAAACCGAGTTTAGATTAAATGCTTGGTGTACAAGAGGTAAAGATAAGTTGTTTGGTGATGCAGCGATTAGTGGTGCTATTCACGGCAAAAAATACGGTGAAAATAATAGAGGCAATCTTGAAGCATTGCGCAAAATCAATGATTTTGATTGGTTAAGACAACAGTTTGACAACTTCAAAAACAGTTTGTAGTTTTCTTTGATTCGTTTTATTTCTAAGCGTGTTAGTCAGTCCTTGATGTAATGGTTTAGGCCATTTGCTAAAACTTACCCATGCATATCCATCATGTTCATTATTTAGATTTGGAATAAACTCTTTTTCTACAACGCACAAATATGTGTGAAAATGAAAATGATCATCTTTACTAATAAATGTTTCTAAAGGCATTGTCTTTTTTATTTCAGGAAGGAAGCCTATTTCTTCTTCTATTTCTCTAGTTAAACCTTCAAATGGAGTTTCTTTTTCTTCGTTTGTACCGCCTACTAAACCCCAAACATTATTATGTTTACTGGCAGTTCTGTGTAAAAGTAAAAATCTACTAGTGTTGAGAGTATAGAATAGAGCTCCACTACATACTATCTTTTTCATACAAATAGTTATCCACCGAGTTGGATATTCCAGTTACCATGTGAATATTCGCCTTCATATGCTTGTATCCATTCGCTGCCTGTCCATTTGTAGATAATATTAGTTGTAAGATTTTGTGTATTAGTAAATGTTGTTGTAGCACTAGCATCAAATACAACGTGCCATTTTGCACCATCCCATTCAATAATATCATTTTTTCCTGCAACAAAATCTGTACCGTCATCATTTTTCCATGCATCGGGCCCGTCATAAGCAAAGTTATATGGAGTATCTCCTACATTCTGTCCTACATTATCGCTAGGATTTATATCATCTAATATCAATACTCTAAATCCACTAGTTTTATCAGTTGCTGGATTATAGTTATATGGGTCTACTATTTTATCTATGCTTGTTAAACTATTTGAACTACGTGCAGGTCCTTCTATTACGTCTCCTGTTGGCAAAGTATCTGAATCCCAGTTTATAGTAAGTTTTGTCTCATTTACTGCATTTAATGTAAATGTACCAACTATTAAACTATCTGTATTATCTTTACGTAATGTTATTTTAGATACATCTGCAACATATTGCCCCGGATATGCTTCAATGACTTCTCTCCAGTTATGAGTGCCAACATCTCTTCCATCAACAAGTTGTGCAGTATTTCCTAAAATATAAACACCATAATCTCTAAATGTTGTTGAAGTTGTTACTCTATTATTTGTTACATCGTCTACCCTTGTTGTTGTATCAAGATTGCTATCTGCAACTTTTTCAATAGGATGCGGAGTTTCGCTATATGCACTAAGTACAGGCATACTTTGGCCTAAGTCAATATCTCCTGTTGCTTCATTAAATATGTTTGCAATAATATTTGTTACAACGCCTAACTTTTTTACCTTTACTGGTAAGCTAATATATATAGGTGTACTAAACTCTAACGAACTTACATCTATTTCACTATCAACACCTACTGGTATAGTTCTGTTACTAAAGTTTACTCTATCTAGATTTACTACACTTAAACTAGTCCAGTCAACATAGTTATCTGTTGTTTGTATTTCTAAACTAGGATTAAATAACATCAGTATTTGTTCTAATATTTGTAACTTTTGATCAGTGTTACTTGTCCATATATCAACTGCTACTCCTAGTGTATATGGACTTGGCATAGGACGTTCAATAGTATAGTTTTTACCTTGAGTATTTAAATATTCATTATTATCACTATCGTATGCTCGTTCTCTAATATTCATTTTACTGACAAATGTTGCGTCACTTGAGCGACTTCTGTCCATTTCTAAATTTGTCACATAAACACTTATGCGTGGCACCGATGGAAGTTTATTTTCACTATTTTCTCTTATGATGTTGGCAACTTGTCTAGTGATATCTCCGTACATCACAGGAATACTTGATATAGTTCCATCGTTAGTTTTATAGGTAAATCCGCTCATCAATCTAACAATTTGAGTTATGTAACGTCTAATCTGTCCATCATAAAAATGTTGCATTAGTTATCTGCCTTTGGTTTGAGTGCTTTACTCAAGCTCTGTCTTTCTTTTACAGTATCGCCTGCTATATTACTTTCGTTAGTGTTATTAACAAATCCTGTGCGCTGTGTATTTCTTGTATCGCTGTTAGAAAGTGTATGTCTTACTGCATCTTCCATTTTTACCCATCTACTTCCATCATATCTAAATAGTCTATTCGGCAAAAAGTCAGTGCGTAAAAAATAATCGCCAACATGCGTATTTGTAGGAAATGTTATACCACTACCAAATGCTTCGCCATTAGGAGGAATACCGTCGCCTAATAAGTAACCAGTATATCCTGTTCTTTCCGGTGCTTTGTTTATTCTATCAGCTTCTATACTACTAGATGCGTCTAAGTCTGTAACATCGACAGTGTTAAGTTCGGGCACTCCGTTTTCGTCAACTTGTAAAGTATACAAGTGTGTAGTATCGGCACCACTTTTAGCAGAATCTGCTTCTGCTTGTGCAACAACTGCATTGTTGATTTGCATTTCTTTTTCAAATGTACTTAACAAGTCTTTTAGTGTATTGTCTGCATCGTCATTTGCAGGAAGATCAAGTATGTCTTTAAACTCTTGACTATCTACCATTTGTTTAAGTTTTAATCTATACAAATGCGGATACCAAGTTTGTGAAAAACCTTCTGCTGCACGATTAACATCTTCTACAACGTAAAATCTTTTTAATGCAACACTGTAATCGTTTGCTGCATATTCATCAGCTAAATGGGGAAGTTCTATAACATCTCCACTCATAATTTTTCTGCCTAAAGTTTTAACACTAGCATTTTGATGTATTGTTATAAACAATGTGTCATTTTGCAAAAATAAACCAAACTGACTTAGATTAAAATCAGTGTCAGAAACATTATAGATACCCCTAATGGTATAAATGTCTTTATCATATTTTCTGTCACGATTTTCAAGGAATAACATATCTTGAATATTTCTCTCACTTTGAGTACTATACTGTGGCTGGTCTGCTGTTGCATCTTCGTCAGTAGGATTTTCAGTTCCTATAAACTTGTGTACAAAAAGGTCAGTTCCGCCAATACTAAACTGTTCGTAGATAACTTTATCTAAAAACTCATAGTCGGCTGTTTTGTTTGGTCTATATAAGCTAAGTCTTGGCATATACATATTTATCGATACGATAAATACTATTGGAGATAAAAAATGGCCGATAGTAACCTAGTAACTCAGAAACAAGAAATATACGATTATGCACACACTTTTCTAGGTGGAGGCATGGTTGATGTTGAACTTGATCCAATACATTATGAAACTGCTTTAACAAAAGCGTTAACACGTTATAGAATGCGTAGCGATCATAGTGTAGAAGAAAGTTATGTAAGTTTAAAACTTGTTGAAGATCAAAACGATTATACATTACCAAACGAAATCACAGAAGTAAATAAAATTTTTCGTAGAAGTGTTGGTTCACGCAGCGGCGGCGGAGACGGAGGTACATTGTATGAACCGTTTAATCTTGCCTACACTAATACCTATTTGCTTGCAGGAAGCGGTATGGGCGGCTTAGCAACATACGAGTTGTTTGCACAACAACAAGAACTAGTAGGACGTATGTTTGGTAGTTTTATCGAGTTTACATGGAACTCCACAACAAAAAAGCTAACTATTTTACAGCGTCCAAGAGCAGGTGAAGAAGTTCTTATGGAGTGTTATAACTATAGACCAGACAGCGAAATACTCAAAGATTATCTTGCAAAACAATGGATCAAAGATTATACACTAGCTGCTTGTAAATACATGTTAGGAGAAGCACGTGAAAAGTTCGCTACTATTGCAGGTCCTCAAGGCGGTACTAGCCTTAATGGAGCGAGTCTTAAAGCAGAAGCCCAGTCTGAAATGGAAAAACTAGAAGCAGAAGCAAGTTTAGCAGTTGCAGGCGGCACAGGATATGCATTTACTATTGGTTGACAAATATATGCGATCAATGTAATATAACTTATGCGAAAAAAGTTATTGATTGTCGGACACGGTAGACATGGTAAAGATACAGTCTGCGAAATATTAAGAGATAAACACGGATATAGTTTTGAAAGTAGTAGTGCATTTTGTTCTAAACTGTTCATCTATGATATGTTAAAAAAGAAGTATAACTATACTTCGGAAGAAGAATGTTATAAAGACAGACACAATCATAGAGCAGAATGGTATAATGCTATTTGTGATTATAACTATCCTGATGCTGCAAAACTTGGTAGAGAAATATTTAAAGCACACGATATTTACTGTGGTTTGCGTAATAAACGTGAATTTTTTGCAATGAAAAATACTGGTGTTTTTGATTATGCTATCTGGGTGGATCGAGGTGATCATTTGCCACCAGAATCAAAAGACTCAATGAGTATTGAACCGTGGATGGCAGACTATCATATTGACAACAATGGAACAGTTGATGATCTAGAGTTTTGGGTAACAGATTTAATATTTTTCTTACATAATAGACGTACTTAACCGCTAAAAACCGGTGGTTTTTAGGATTACCTGCTAAATATTACTATAAGCATCCTTAAGGAGAATAATAATGGCAGGATTGACATCACCAGGTGTTCAGGTCTCAGTAATAGACGAGAGTTTCTACACTCCGGCTGAACCAGGCACAACACCGCTTATCTTTGTAGCAACAAAGGAAAATAAATCAAATCCAGGCGGTACGGGTATAGCGCCTGGTACAACAAAAGCCAATGCAGGTAAAGTTTATGTGATGAGTTCACAAAGAGAGCTTGCAGAGACTTTTGGTGATCCACTATTTTATACCGACGAAAATAACAACAGTATTCACGGCGGCGAACAAAACGAATATGGTCTACAAGCTGCATACTCATATTTAGGTGTAGCAAACAGAGCATATATTGTTCGTGCAGATCTTGACTTAGATGGTGTTACAGCAAGTGCAACAGCAACAGCAGGAAAATCAGCAGACGGTGCATATTGGTTTGATACAAATGATTCAAACTATGGTATGTTTGAATGGAATGGCGAGGCAGCAACAACTACAGGCGGTCAAGCATTTACACTAATCACTCCTATTGTAATCACAGATACAACAAAAGTTGTTGATTATACAGGCGAAGATTATACACCAAAAGGTTCTGTTGGTATCAACGGAGATTACGCAGTTGTTGCAGTAACAACAACAAATAAACTATGGTACAAAAATAGCACAGGTGTATGGGTTGAAGTAGGTTCAACTGAATGGAGAGCAAGTCATCCGTTCTTAAAAGGCGTAAATAATAACCCAACTGTAACAGCAGGTAAAACCATTACAGTTGATTTAGGTTCAGACTCAACTGGTATACAAACAGATATTGTAATGTCAGGTACAACACTTACTGACGTTGTAAGCGATATTAACGGTGCAGGCGTTGGCGGTTTAACAGCAAAAGCTGTAAACGGTTACTTGCATATTTTCTACACAGGTGCACAAGCAGATACTGTAGCAATATATGGTGATGACGCAACACTTGATGCACTAGGATTACCAGCAGATGGCGCAGAACGTGCACTTCCAAAACTAGCTATTGCTGCACACACAGCAGTACCAGAATGGAAATCAACTGATACAACACCAAGACCAACAGGTAGTGTTTGGTTCAAAACAACTACACCAAACAGTGGTGCAAATATCTTAGTTAAAACATACAATGCAACCGCAGACGAGTGGAGCGAAGTAGAGGCTCCTATCTATGCAAACAACCACACTGCATTAAAAGAACTTGACAGCACAGGTGGCGGAGCAAATCTTGCAGTTGGCGCATTATATGTAATGTCAAATACATCAGAAGCAACAGATGCATTAGCAAACTTTAAAATCTTTAGAAGAGCAAATGCAGGTGCAACAACAATCACAAGTGCAGTTGTTGGCACAGGTACTTTTGGTGGAGCAACATACTCGTTTACATTACAAGAAACAAGAAAAAATAGTGCAGCATTAACAAACGCAACTGTATCTTGGACAGCAACAGGTGTAGCAGCCGACGCAGAAGCACTTGCATCAGCTATTAACGCATCAGGACTTACAAATGTAAGAGCAAGTGTAACTTCAGATAATAGAGTTACAATTTCACACAATATAGGTGGTGATATCCGTATCACAGATACAGACGGTTCTATTGGAACAATCTTTACACCATATGTTGCAACAAACACAGCAAGCACTAAAAACTTGTTCTATAAACCAGGTACTGATTCAAGTTCTAGCCCGCTAGAGTATCTTGCAAGTAACTGGGATGTATTAACATACACTGCAAAAGACGGTGAGCCAACAACTACACCAGCAGATGGCGCATTATGGTACAGCAGTGTTGTTGATGAAGTTGATATCATGGTACACGATGGAACTAACTGGAAAGGATATAAGAACGAATATGCTGATATGAGTCCAGATGGTCCTATTGTTTCTGCATCGGAGCCAACTGAGCAATCAGATAAATCTGCATTAGTTGACGGAGATATCTGGGTAAGCACAGCCGATTTAGAAAACTATCCAATGATCTATAGATACAATGGAACAAGTAGCAAATGGGTTCTGCTAGATAAAACAGATCAAACTACAGAAAACGGTGTGCTATTTGATGATGCTCGTTACAATACAGCAGGCGCAAATAGCGACGAAGAAGGTACGATTGCAGATCTACTTACAAGCGATTACTTAGATCCAGATGCTCCAGATCCAGCACTATATCCAAAAGGCATGATTCTTTGGAATCTACGTAGAAGCGGATTTAATGTCAAACGCTTTGAGCGTAACTACATTGATGTAGATGGCGAAAATGCTCGTCAGAGTGATGAAAGCATGGCAGGATATCATCCACATCGTTGGGTAACTGAATCAGCAAACAACCTAGATGGTTCGGGTAGTTTTGGACGTAATGCACAACGTAAAGTTGTAGTACAAGCACTACAGGCAGCAGTCAACAACAATGACGATATCCGTGATGATGAAAGAAATGTGTTTAACTTAATTGCATCGCCTGGTTATCCAGAACTAATCGGTGAAATGATTACACTGAATACTGATAGAGGACTAACGGCATTTGTTGTAGGCGACTCACCAATGAGACTAGCAAGTGATACAACATCACTAAGCGAGTGGGCAACAAACAAAAATCTTTCGGCAGAAGATGATAAAAATGGCCTAGTAACTAGTGACGAATATTTGGGTGTTTACTATCCAAGTGGATTCACAAGTGACAATGCAGGTAATAATATTGTTGTTCCAGCATCGCACATTGCACTGCGTACTATTGCACTTAATGACCAAGTTGCTTATCCATGGTTTGCACCAGCAGGTACAAGACGTGGTGGCGTAACTAACGCTACTGCAACAGGTTACATTAATGGCGAAGGCGAGTTTGTAAGCATTGCACTAAATGAAGGACAAAGAAATATCCTTTATGAAAACAATGTTAACCCTATCACTTTCCTAAATGGCGCAGGTTTAGTAGTTTACGGACAAAAAACTCGTGCAAGAAATGCAAGTGCATTAGACAGAGTTAACGTAGCAAGATTGGTTGTTTACTTACGTGGACAACTTAAGAAACTTGCAAAACCTTACATCTTTGAACCAAATGATAAGTTTACAAGAGACGAGATTAAGGCAGCAGCAGAAAGTCTAATGTTAGAACTACAAAGTTTAAGAGCTATACAAGACTTCTTGGTAGTTTGTGATACAACAAACAACACACCAGCAAGAATTGATAGAAACGAACTTTATGTAGACATTGCAATCGAACCAACAAAGGCAGTAGAGTTTATTTACATTCCGCTACGCCTTAAAAACACAGGAGAGATTTCAGGACTATAATATCATTAAATAGGGGGTTTATAAAAGAACCCCCTAATATGATAAATACTTTTGAATAGGAGTAAAATATGTCAATAGGTTTAAACAAAATCACAGTACCTAATGCAGGAGCAAATAGTAACGAAGGTTTACTAATGCCAAAGCTACAATATCGCTTCCGTGTTAGACTCATTAACTTTGGTACAGGTACACCACCTAACTATGAACTTACAAAGCAAGTTATCGATGTAACTAGGCCAAACTTAACATTTGAAAACATGCCAATTGAAATATACAACTCAAAAGTTAACCTTGCAGGTAAGCACACATGGAGCCCTGTAACACTTAACTTGAGAGATGATGTTTCAAACAATGTGCAAGCTGCTGTGTCTGCACAGATACAGAAACAGTTTGACTTTGCAGAACAAGCTGCACCAGTTTCAGGACAAGACTACAAGTTTAGAATGGACATTGACATTCTAGATGGCGGCAATGGTGCAATCGAAGAAAGAACACTAGATACATGGGCACTATTTGGTTGCTACGTAACAGAAGTTAACTACAATACTTTAGCATACGCAAACAACGATCCAGTATCTATCACACTTAACATCCAGTATGATAACGCTATCCAAAATCCAGCAGATGTAACAATCGACGGACCTTTAACAAACAATACGACAGGGGTAGGCGGCTAAAGTTTTACAAAACTATTGGCATTTTAAAAAGCAAGGATTTTTCCTTGCTTTTTTATTTTATGGGTACTTTATTAATAAGATAAATACATTATGGGAATATTCGACGGTCTTTTTGCAAACAACGTAACAGGTAGTACACTACGTGATTATCAACACGCTTCGAGAGTGTTTGTTGACAATAATATGCGTTTGGCTCCAAAACTAAAACATCTTTATCATGTAGTTTTAAACATAAATCCTAATATTACTATTACAACAAACGGTCTTGATAATGTTGCAAAAAGAGAAATCAATCTCTTGGTTAAACAGTGTGACTTACCAGGTTACCAAATGCGAACAGAAACACTTAACCAATATAATAGAAAAAAAGTTATACAAACAGGTGTACAATACGATCCTATTAATATGACATGGCATGACGATAGTGCAAATCTTACAAACTTTTTGTGGCAAAAATATTTTGAATATTATTATTCAGATGCTTCTCATAACTACGATACTTCACCTGTTGTTACAGATCCAGCATATTTAAGAACATCGCAAGGTTTAAATACTGGATATAGTAATGGGGATGTGATGGCGTATAAGTTTGGTTTAGATAGACCTGGAAAAACAGACAACTTTTTTACTAGTATTCAAATATTCCAACTACACACTCAAACTTTGCAACCAACTTCTACAAGTTTTACTTTAATAAATCCACTTATTGATAGTTGGGATCACGACGAAGTAAATAGCGAAGGATCAGAGTTTAAAACAAATAGAATGCGTTTAAGCTATGAAGCTGTAGTAATGGATTCAAACATAACAGACCCGGGCAACATTCCTGCGGGTTTTGGAGATTTTAAGTACGACCAAACTCCAAGTCCTTTAGGACAAGCAACAACAACAAGTCCATTAAGTGGAAGAAATGCACCTCTAAAAGGATCGCAGCAGTTACAAACAAACTCAAACTTATTTGGTTCTAATGTTGTTGTAAATGCAGCAAATATTTTGCAAAATCCAGGTAGTATAGAAAATGCAGTTGAAAACGTTGTTAGCGGCACTATAGCAGATATTGTTTTTCCTAATAATCAAACTGCACAAAACATTACACAAGCTGTAATCAAAAGGTTTTTATAAATGAGCTACGAAACTACGTTAACAAATAATGATAGTGCAAAGTCCACTAAAAGTTTTTTTACAAACTATGGAAAAGATAGTATCAACTTTGCAAGTAATGATGTAGATGCAGTTGTTTCTTTTTTTGTATCAAAAGGATTTGAAAAATCAGCAGCTATAAGTACAGGGACTTTGATTTTAAATCAAGCTAAAGCCGAAGGCAGACCTGTATTTGAAATCATAGAAACATTAAAAAATCTAGATAAAGTAAAACTAAACGAACTTGTTACAGCTATTTTAAATACAAATAGAAATAAAATCAGCATACTTGGATTTAGACAAACACCTTCTAATACTTCATTAGAAGAAAGGAATATCGTTGATTAATGGCAAAGTATGCACAAGGCAAGTTTTCACCAAAAAATCCTGACAAATATATAGGTGGGCGAACTCCAACATATAGAAGTAGTTGGGAGTTTGCTTTTATGAAATTTTGTGACGAACATCCTAGTGTAACAAAATGGGCCAGTGAAGCAATAAAGATTCCATACAGAAACCCTTTTACAGGTAAACATACAATATATGTTCCTGATTTTTTTATTGCATATGTAAATGCAAATGGTGAACAAAGAGCTGAACTAATCGAAGTAAAGCCTAGTAATCAAATGACAATGGAAAATGCTGGACGTAGTAAAAAGAATCAAGCACATGTATTATTAAATCATGCTAAATGGTCAGCTGCTCAAGCATATTGTAAACAAAACAAAATTACATTTAGAGTTGTAACAGAACAAGATATTTTCCATACAGGTCGTAGAGGATAAATAATATTAGTATATAACGGATAATACTATGACAAAAAAACTAGAAAATCTATTTGATTTGCCTGAAAACAAAGAAATAATAGAAAAAGAAAAAGTTGCTCCACAAGCTCTTCCTGCTTCTGAAGAAACATTAAGAGATATAGAAGAACTTGACAAGATTGCTGCTGCATTACCACAAGTAAAAGGCTTAGGAGAACTTGCTGATAAAGAACTTAATGAAGTAGCAGATAAAGCAATGCAAGCATATGACGATTTAATGGACTTAGGTATGAATGTTGAAAGTCGTTATAGTGGACGTGTGTTTGAAGTTGCAGGTAATATGTTAAAAACAAACTTAGATGCAAAAGTTGCTAAACTAGATAAAAAACTCAAAATGGTTGAGCTACAACTTAAGAAACAAAAACTAGATGCAGATTCTGGAGACACAGATGGATTTACAAGCGGCGAGGGTTTTGTAGTAACTGATAGAAACAGTTTATTAGAAAGATTAAAGGGTGTAAGTGATAAATAATGTATAACGGGATAGTACAATGAACAGTATCAAAGAAATATTAAACGAAAGTCACAGAACATATCCTTGGAAAATTGGCATTGCTGGCGATCTTCCTGAAGGTTGTGAACAACAAATAAAAACATGTATGGAAAAATGGGCAGTTGCAAGTTGGTCAAAAGTCAAAAAAACACCTATTCAAGAACGTCCACTTGATTTTCCGCAACTTGAAAATATTGACGTGCATTACTGGGACGCAGAAGTACGTTATCCGAGCACAAGAGAATCTGTTCAAGAATACATTGCAATGTGTTGCGATGTACCAGCAAGTCACATTATTGTAAGACATCCTGACGAACCACAAGAACAATATCAAGAAGTAAAAGACGAAAAAGAATATGAACCAATGTTAACACAGGAAGACATGGGCGGCGAAAGTGGTCAAGCAGACGTAGGCTCTACACGAGTAATGGATTTGCTTAAAGAACTAGAAAAAGCCAAAAAAGAAAATGGCGATAAAGATTACAAAGCAGAAACACCTGCTGATGATAAAATGAATGATAAAGCTGTATTAAGCTAGGAGATTATTATGGATAATGCAATGTTAAACATTTTGAAAGGATTCGACAATGTTGAAAAGAAAACATTGCAGGAATCGGCTATTGCAGAATGTCCTCCAATGGGAATGGACAACGGCATGGCAGCACCAGGCGGTGAAATCAGTATTAAACTAGATGACACTGCACAAATGGCAAAAGTTTTAATGGCACTACAGGCAGTTACAAGCGGCAGTGTAAATGATGTGCAAGACGAACCTTCAATGATGCCAGCACCAGAAGAAGTAGAAATGGAAGATTATGACAACGAGCCAGAAGAAGAATATATGGACACTGTAGATATGCTTCCAAGTGGTGATGATTTACATCGCCAAAAAGACATGAAAGCAATAAGAGTAAAAGATCCTGCTGTAGAAACAGCATCTATTAAAGATCGTTTATGGGCAGCATTAACCGAAAAAAAGTCAACATGCAGTGAGTGTGGAAAGCCTAGCTACACTACACTGCCTGAAGAAAAACAAAAAGGCGTAGACGGCAAAGTATGCTGGAAAGGCTACAAGCGCATGGGCACTAAGAAAAAAGGCGGTAAAACCGTAGACAACTGCGTTAAAATGTAAATATCCCCCAGAACTCAATAGCGCCTTTGGGCGCTATTTTTTTGACTAAATATTTTTATGTCAAAATCATTAGATGGCGTATTAGTAAAAAAAGCCAACAAACAAGAAACATATACAAATGCACAAGTTGAAGACTTATTAGCTTGTATGGATCCTGACACAGGTTATTTGCATTTTGCAAAAAACTTTTCTCACATTCAGCATCCTGTAAGAGGCAAACTATTGTTTGATCCGTATGAATATCAGTTAGGACTAATGGATAGTTATCATAGGTTCAGATTTAACATAAACATGATGCCTAGACAAACAGGCAAAACCACTTGTGCTAGTATCTATCTAGCATGGTATGCTATGTTTAATCCTGATCAAACTATTCTTATTGCTGCTCACAAATACACAGGTGCCCAAGAGATTATGCAGCGTATACGTTATGTATATGAAACTTGTCCTGATCATATTAGAGCAGGTGTAACCAGTTACAACAAAGGTTCAATAGAGTTTGAAAATGGTAGTAGAATAATCAGCCAAACAACAACAGGCAACACAGGACGTGGTTTGTCTATTTCGTTATTATACTGTGACGAGTTTGCGTTTGTGCAACCTAACATTGCGGAAGAGTTTTGGACTAGTATTTCACCTACACTAGCAACAGGTGGTCGTGCTATTCTTACCAGCACACCAAACAGCGACGAAGATACTTTTGCTACTATTTGGAAACAAGCAGAAGACAAGTTTGACGAATATGGAAATGAAAATGATGTAGGTCGCAATGGGTTCCATGCTTTCCGTGCAGATTGGTGGGAACATCCTGATAGAGACGAACAGTGGAAAAAAGAAGAAATCGGTCGTATTGGCGAAGAAAAGTTTCGTAGAGAATATGGTTGTGAGTTTTTAGTATTTGACGAAACTCTTATTAATAGTATAAAACTTGCAGTAATGGAAGGTACAGAACCTACAATACGACATGGGCAAACACGTTGGTACAAAAAACCAAGCGGCAAATACAACTATGCTATTGCATTAGATCCTAGTATGGGCACAGGAGGCGATTATTCTGCAATACAAGTAATAGAGTTACCGACTTACGAGCAAGTTGCAGAATGGCAACATAATACCACAGGAATACCTGGACAAATAAGAGTATTAAAAGATATATGCCAATATTTGCGAGACGAACGTGGCAGTGATAACGGTATATACTGGAGTGTAGAAAATAACGGATTAGGAGAAGCAGCTTTGCTAGTTATTCAAGATTTCGGCGAAGAAAATATACCTGGATTGTTTGTAAGTGAACCTATACGTAAAGGACATGTTAGAAAGTTTAGAAAGGGGTTTAACACAACACATAGCAGTAAAGTGACTGCATGTGCTAGATTAAAAACTATGATTGAAAACGATAAAATGCTTATAAAAAGCAAACCTTTAGTATCTGAACTAAAGGCATATATTGCAACAGGTAGTAGTTATCAAGCAAAACCTGGAGCAAATGACGACTTAGTTAGTGCGTTATTATTATCTTTGCGAATGATTGCAGTCATGAAAGATTGGGATCCTAAGATTTACAATACGTTTGTTCAAATCGAAGCTGAAGACGATTACGAAATGCCCATGCCTATCTTTATAAGTAGCAATATATGATAAATAACTATATGAATAAGTTTGACACAATATCAAAAGATCTTTTTGACAAAATTAGAGGACGCTTTGAAAACGTCACAATAGGTGATAAGAATGGGCAAGTTACTAACGTGCCTGAAGAAGCGAGATATTTTGATTTTGAATATGTTTCTGAAAATGTTCCATTAGGAAAAGTAAGTGTTAGTATTGATCCAGTTGAAGGATTGACTGTTATTGTTTCTAGAGATTTTGTTGATAATCAGTTAGAAAGTACACAAGACGGTTGGTACAACTTTTTAAAAGAACTAAGAATGTTTTCTAAAAAAAGAATGATGAAGTTTGATGTCAGAGATATTAATAAGGCAAACTTAACAAAAAAAGATTACAACTACTTGTCAACAAATCGTAACGAGGAAAATCCTATGGCCGAATCTAAAATGTATGGTACAAATAAAACCAGTTTTCAAAAAATAGGCAATGCAAGACTTGCTATTAAACATTCAGCACCAATTGGCGAAGGTGAAAGTAGATTAAAAAACATTTCATCTATTTTTATCGAAACACCAGAAGGTGAAAAGTTCAAATATCCTGTAAAACATTTGCAAGGTGCAAGAGCAATGGCTGTTCATGTTAGCGAAGGTGGTCATGCATTTGATGATTTTGGACAATATATTACAAGTTTAAGCGAAGAGTTAGCAAAGTTAGGCAAGTTCAAGACATACATGAGTCGCAAAAGTGTTATGGCCGAAACACTTAGCGAGTATATGGATATTGTTAACACAAGAGTAAAAAATGTAAAAAAAGAAATCTCAAACTTGCAAAAACCTGCATATTATGCAGAAGCATTTGCAAACTTTGTAGCACCAGTAATGGAGCAAGTACCAACTGATGTAGAAGAAGCATGGATTGATCAACTTACAGTAAAACAGTTTAACGAAGAGTTAAAAGATGTGTTTCCATACATTTACAATCTAGTAGGTGAATCTATGGTAGAAGAACTAGGTCCAGAAGACCTAGACGAATCAGGCTTGCAGTATTACACAGGTGTAAAAAAGCACGGTAAAGAATATATGAAAAAGGCTGCACAAGCAGGTCGTGAAGGCGCAAGTCAAGAAGAACTAGGTCGTTTAAAAGACAAATATAGCAAGGCAGAAAAAACAAAAGAAGAACTAGAACTAGAAGCAGCATTTGAAGGATTAATGGGTCAGTTTGCTGAACAAAGCACAAACGAAAGCAATGTAAAAGCAATTATTGATATGATTGCCAACGCTGATAATCCATCACAAATGGTAATGGATTTAGTAAACAAAGGCGGACCAGTAGGCGATTTCTTATACAGTGAACTAGAACAGTTAGCAGTTGAGGCAGGCAAAACATTTAACAACGCTGAATCAGAACCAGAAGAGTTTGTAGATGAACTATTGGCTAACATGGGCATAGAAGAAGGCAATGCATATGCACACGCAGTGCGCCAAGCAAAAATGAATGGCAAGAAAAAAGGCGATAAGATAGATCACCCAGATTCAGACGAAGACGATATCACACTAGAAAAAGAAAAAACACCAATCGGAGAGTTCATTCTATCTTACTTTGATAGAGAAAACGGAACATTTCCTAAAGGCGAAACAGCAGTATTGACCATGGTAGAAAAAGATTACGGAGAGCAATATGTTGAACCGGCTGCTAGATTCATGCAAAAAGCAGAGGCAATGTGTGCAAGCCGCAGAAAAAAGAAAACAATGGATAGCAGATATCCTGAAACCGAAAGAGTAAAGGCATTAGCGGGCTTATCATAATATAGGTAAGCCCCACATTATTAAATGTATGCAGGTTCTAAAGTTCCTTATTCATATGATACGTTAAAACAAGCATTAAAACGTAATGATCTTATATTATTCAAAATAAGAAAAAACGTTTTTTTAGAAAACATACCGTATCCTTGGACTCCAAAAAGACATCGTTTTGATTTAATACAAGCTCTAGTTGCACAAGTAGAATCAAAAATGCAAAATCATACCTACTATGAAGTGAGCATTGATAATAGATCCGGTGCCTGGTATGATGATGAGCCTATGTGGCATTTAACAAAGTTATATTATTTTTATAGTAATCAAGTTGATGAATATTTTTGTCCAATAACTATTGCACCTAATCATCCAATGTTAGATGTGCATCCTGGATTGTATAGAATGGCAATGCTAGATTATCAACCAGATCATACTTTGTTAACATTTATTATAGATTATAACAGATGTATGCATGATATGAAACTTTTTAATACTTTTTGTACTTTAACTAAAATGCATTACTTTTCTAAAACATCCAAAGACAAATGGGAAAAACTGATTAACCTTGATAAACTTGGACCAGTTACAATCACACATACAGCTCCTGGTCTAAACTTTGTCACAGATAGACCTAAGCAATCTGAATACAAAAAGTTATGGAATATATCTTACAATAAAAATCGTAAACTATTGAAAATAAACAAAAAACCTTTCTTGATTTTTAACGAAAATGATCAAGATTGGAGATTTTTTTAGTTGACAAGATAAATACATTTGTGTAGTATAAGACTTGTGCTACACATATTAGGCACATAGAACATAGGCAAAACAAGGAGGCATAACTATGGCATCATTAGCAGAAATTAGAGCAAAGCTCAAAGAACAAGAAAATCGTTCAAGCGGCAACACTAGCGGCGGTGGCGATAACGCAATTTACCCATTTTGGAATATGAAAGAAGGCGAGCAAGCAACGCTACGCTTTTTGCCTGATGGCGACGATTCAAACACTTTCTTTTGGAAAGAGCGTTTGATGATCAAACTTCCATTTGCTGGCGTAAAAGGTGAAACTGATTCACGTCCAGTACAAGTACAAGTTCCGTGTATGGAAATGTATGGCGAATCATGCCCAATCCTACAAGAGGTACGTGGTTGGTTCAAAGATCCAAGTCTTGAGGATATGGGTCGTAAGTATTGGAAGAAGCGTTCATATATCTTCCAAGGTTTTGTTGTAGATGATCCATTGAAAGAAGATGCGCAACCAGAGAATCCTATTCGTAGATTCATTATTGGTCCACAAATCTTCCAACTAATCAAAGCAGCACTAATGGACCCAGATATGGAAGAACTACCAACAGATTACACTGCTGGTGTAGACTTCCGTTTGTCAAAGGGTACAAAAGGTGGCTATGCAGACTACGGCGCAAGTAATTGGGCACGTAGAGAGCGTCCACTAGGTGATGCAGAAATGGCTGCGATTAACAATCATGGATTGTTTAATCTCAACGACTTCCTTCCTAAAAAGCCAGGCGAAGTAGAACTTAAAGTTCTTACTGAAATGTTTGAAGCAAGTGTAGATGGCGAAGCATATGATCCAGATCGTTGGAGTCAATACTTCCGTCCAGCAGGTATGGCAGCACGTACAGGTGATCCAAACACAACACCTGCACCAACACCTGCTCCACAACCAGCAGCACCAGTACAAGAAACTGTAAATGATACTGGTTGGCAAGATCCAGCACCAGCAGCAACACCAGAGCCTGCACCTGCACCAGAAGCAGCGGCAGAACCAGCAGGTGATGCAGGTGGCGCACAAGACATTCTTGCAATGATCAGAGCACGTCAGAACCAATAATAGAAAGGGCTTCGGCCCTTTCCTTTGCTTTTTAGAATAGGAGATACGTATGGCTACAAAAGCATTCGATCCTTCCAAGTTTCGAAACTCATTAACAAAATCTATTAAAGGTATGAGTGCAGGCTTTAATGATCCACAAGATTGGATCAGCACAGGCAACTTTGCACTTAACTATCTGCTCAGTGGTGATTTCCGTAGAGGTATTCCACTAGGCAAAGTAAGCGTATTTGCAGGCGAAAGTGGTGCAGGTAAATCGTATATTGTGTCTGGTAATATTGTCAAGTCAGCACAAGAACAAGGTATTTTTGTTGTACTGATTGACAGTGAAAATGCTCTTGATGAAAAGTGGCTACACGCCTTAGGTGTAGAAACAACAGAAGACAAAATCCTAAAACTCAATATGGCAATGATTGATGACGTTGCCAAAACTATTTCAACATTTATGGATGACTATCGTGCAATGGACGAAGCAGATCGTCCTAAAGTATTGTTTGTAGTTGATAGTTTGGGTATGCTTATGTCACCAACTGAAGTTAATCAGTTTGAAGCAGGTGATATGAAAGGTGATATGGGTCGTAAGGCCAAAGCACTAAAAGCATTGGTTACTAACTGTGTTAATATGTTTGGTTCATATAACGTAGGTATGGTTGTTACTAACCACACATACGCAAGTCAAGATATGTTTGATCCAGATGATAAGATCTCAGGCGGTAGCGGTTTTATCTATGCAAGCTCAATGGTTGTAGCAATGAAAAAACTAAAACTAAAAGAGGATGCAGATGGTAACAAAACCAGCACAGTAAATGGTATTCGTGCAGCGTGTAAAGTTATGAAAACACGTTACGCAAAACCGTTTGAAGGTGTACAAGTTAAGATTCCATACGAAACAGGTATGGATCCATATTCAGGTATGTTTGATTTGCTTGAAGCAAAAGGCTTACTTGAGAAACAAGGTAATCGTTACAAATACATTGATAGTACAGGTGTTGAAACACTAGAATATCGTAAGAATTGGACAGGTGACAAACTCGAAATGATCATGGCCGATTTACCGGCAAAAGAAGAACAAATGGTAAATATCGCTAACGCTGACGAAGAAGCAGTGATTGATCATAACGAGGAGTTAGCCGAGAATGAATGAAGAACAGATTGTTGATATCTGGAACTTGTTTAAGCCAAACTTAGATAAAAAACAAGTAGAAATAACAGCAGAAAAGTTTGTTGATCTACTTGCAGACTATGGAGTTGATGATATCGTACTAAAAGAATCGCTAGGTAATGATAAAGATTTAGATAATGCTATTCAATATTACTTAGATGTAGACGACGATTACGACGAAGACGACTGGGATTAATATGGGTTGGTATAGCCGTGTTAGCAGAGATATTAGTTTAATACCTGCAGCAATACAACATTTTGAAACTGAACTAGCAACAGCAAAAACTGAGGTAAAGTTAAAAGGCAATGTTGAAAAAGCAGCATCTGAAATGCCAGGTATTGTTGAACATCGTTTTAATCAGCTTCAAGAGATAGAAGCAATCCTTGAATATATGAATATTGAGCTGCGAAAACTACGCAGCTCATATTTTAAAAAATATCTTGAAAACTATCAACGTGCATTAAGCAGTCGCGATGTAGAAAAATATGTCGATGGAGAAAAAGATGTTTGCGACTATGAAAAAATTATAAACGAGTTTGCATTAATGCGTAATAAATGGTTAGGTGTTCTAAAAGCTCTAGATCAAAAGCAATGGCAGATAACTAATATAGTAAAGTTAAGAGTAGCAGGCATGGAAGATGCAACACTTTAGGAAGTTAAATGTCATATTCAAAAGAGTATTTAGAAGAGTTAAAAACTCTACACAATAAAAAAACATTTGGGTTAAATAGAAATATTCCCGAAATAGTTCATAAGATTATTAAAGAAAATAATATAAAAAGTTTTTTAGATTTTGGCGCAGGTAAAGGACATACCAGTGCTACTATATCTCAAACATATCCTGAAATAGATTTACATACATTCGATCCTGCTACATTTCCTAATCCTTTACCTAAGGAAGTTGAGTTAACTTATAGCAGTGATGTTTTAGAACATGTTGAGCCTGATTTGATTGATGAAACACTTAATGATTTGTGTGCTAGATCTACAAGATATCAATATCATTTAATAGCATGTCATCCTGCAAAGAAAGCATTAAGTGACGGTCGTAATGCCCATTTAATTATTGAAAATCCTAAATGGTGGAAGAAAAAAATAGAATCATTAAATGGATGGAATATTATTCATGAAGAAATAACTGAAAGATATGCCAAAGTTAAAAAAGGACCTCCAAGACATGTTGTAAAATATATTGTTGTATTGGAAAAATCATGAAAAAAGTTTTTGAATATTGGATGCCCGATACCGATGAGCATTTTGAACGTCTTATAGCAAAAAGAATAAAAAAAGGTGGGCCTCCACAATACCAAGACGATACTAGAGCAGAAGCATACAAATATGTAAAAGACTTTGATATTGCAGTTGATGTGGGTGCAAACGTTGGATTATGGTCTAAACATTTAGTAGAAAAGTTTAATCGAGTTATTGCATTTGAACCACTTGAACAAGTTTATAGTTGTTTAGAAATGAACTGTAAAGATTTACCTGTAGAGATTAATAAGTTTGCACTTGGATCTACCAATAGCAAAGTTACTATGACCTATGATAGTGAAAACACAGGCGGTAGTTTTGTAAGCAAAGTAGGACAAGGCACTATTGATATTAAGACATTAGATAGTTTAGATTTACCTAAGTTTGGAATGTTAAAAATTGACTGTGAAGGTCACGAACTAGAAGTAGTCAAAGGCGGTAAAGATACAATACTAAAATACAAACCTATTGTTATAGTAGAACAGCATCCTGAATCAAAATATCAAGCAGCAGACTATTTGCGAGAACTAGGTGCAGTGTCCTTAGGTAATGTCAGAAAAGATTACATATTCGGTTGGAAGTAGTAAATACCGTATGACCACAGTATTAGTTACAGGCGGATTTGATCCACTACATAGCGGACATATTGAATATTTCAAAGCAGCAAAGCAACTAGGAGATAAACTGGTTGTTGGACTCAACAGTGACGAATGGCTTGTTAATAAAAAAGGCAAGCCATTTATGCCACTTGTTGAAAGAGCAAATATCGTTAAGCATCTAGATATGGTAGACGAGGTTATACTTGTTAAAGACGATGATACCGGAGGTACAACACAAGCCATTGGCTATTTGCTGGCTACAAACAGTGGTAAGTTGATTGTCGCTAACGGTGGAGATAGAGTTGACGGAGAAATACCTGAACAAAAAATATATGGCGATCACAAAGACGTAGATTTTGTATTTGGTGTTGGCGGAGAAGATAAAAAGAACAGTTCGAGTTGGATATTAAAAAACTGGGAAAAGCCTGTAACCAAACGTGCTTGGGGCGAATATAAAATATTAGATCGCAACGGCGAATGGCAGGTTAAAGAACTTACATTTTATCAAGGAAAGGCACTAAGCGATCAGCGCCACTTCAAACGCAGTGAACATTGGCATGTAGTTGACGGTGTTATAAATATGTTCCTTGAAGATAAAATAGGCAGAAGAACTAGCACACTACTAACACCAGGAGACAGTATTGATATTCCTGTTGGCTGGTGGCACAAGGCAGTTAACATTGACAACAAAGATGCTAAAGTAGTTGAAGTTTGGATGGGAAAAGAACTAACGGAGAATGATATTGAGCGAAGAGATTGAACCACTTAGAATATATGTTGGATGGGACAGTAGAGAAGATATTGCATTTCAAGCATGTAAAGCAAGTATTTTGAAACATGCATCTGTGCCTGTAAAAGTAATACCATTAAAACAACATAACTTACGCAGAGATGGAATGTATACTCGTGCAGTAGATACACTTGCAAGCACAGAATTTACTTTTACAAGATTCTTAGTTCCTAGACTTGCAAACTTTGAGGGATGGGCTTTGTTTATCGATTGTGATTTTATTTTCCTAGATGATGTTGCAAAGTTGTTTGCCAAAACAAATGACAAGTTTGCAGTCATGTGTGCGCAACACGATTACACTCCAAAAGCTGGCACAAAGATGGATGGAAAAGATCAGCACATTTATCCAAGAAAAAACTGGAGTAGTGCAGTTTTGTTTAACGCAGGCCATCCTGACAATAGTATTCTTACACCCGAGTGTGTAAATGATGAACACAAAACTGGTGCATGGTTTCATAGATTTAGTTGGTTAGACGATGACAAGATTGGAGCAATCAGTCACGAGTGGAACTGGCTAGTTGGCTGGTACAAAGAGCCAGACGATGGTAAACCAAAAGCACTACATTACACAGAAGGTGGTCCTTGGTTTGAAGATTATCAAGACTGCGAATATGCAAATGAGTATTACAAAGCAGAACGCTTGTATCTCACCAAGGAACTAGAAGATCAAAAAAAAAGGTCAGACTAGAGAAAGAACGTCCTAGGTATATTAATAATACTACTTACTCTGATGTTATAAAAGCAAATCTAAATGCAAGTTTATATGATAAGATTGATCCACAAGAAAAATGGTTTACAAGTGAAGATAAAATAGAGGTAAAAAACATGGGTGTAAAAGTTGCAAGCATTATACCTGATCCAGGTGATTTTAACTACGATAAAAAAGGCGACATTTACGATCCGTATTGTAGAGATTTTATTTTAGGTGCTGGCGGAATCATTAGTGATTGGAAAACCGAAGAAAATACCGATAACGACTTAGTTATAAGAGGCTTAGGAGGCACTAGTCAAAAAGCTCTAAAACAATGTATGTCAATAGGCAGAACATTTTATGCGATAGATACAGGTTATATTCAACCTGGCAAGAAAAAAGAATATCATCGCATTACAAAAAATGCATTACAAAATCTAGGTCCAATAAAAGATAGATCAATGGACAGATTACGTAAACTAAATTGGAGTTATACAAAACCAACAGGGGGTAGTTATATATTGGTTTGTCCTCCTAGTGAAAAGGTAATGAAGTTTTATGGTAGAGATTTAAATCAATGGATGGAAGAAACACTCGACCAGATTAAAACTTATACAAATATACCCATTAAGGTAAGGCTAAAACCTAGTAGAGAAGACAGAGTTAATAATGATACAATATGGCAAGCATTAGAAGATGCTGTTTGTTTAGTAACATTTAATAGTATTGCTGCAACAGAGGCATTATTAATGAGCAAACCTGCTATTGCATTAGCACCAAATGCAGCAACAGTTTTATGTAACACACATATATCCGATGTTAGAAGTTTACATATTCCTACAAAAGGAGAAGTACTAGCATTTGCAAAACATCTTTCCTATTGTCAGTTTACCGCAGCGGAAATGGTAAGTGGTTATGCATGGAATATAGTAAATGAAAGTAGTTAGTTATTATAATAGTGTTCCAGCTCGAAATAGTAATAAACAAAAAACAGAGCTGCTTATTAAGTTTGCACAAGGAGTAAATGCCGCAGGAGATCAAGGCATACTGCACACAGGAAATACTATAGAAGATTGCGATGTAGGAGTTATACAAGGATGGGTATACGACAACATTAGCTCTCCTCATTTAAGATTACGTAAAACTGTAATAGATACACAAATACAAAAACAAAAATTTGTTGCTTGTGCAGATGCAAGTTTGTTTAACTATAAAGATAAAACAAATCCTTTTGGTTATTTAAGGTATAGTTTTAATGGTGTATTTCCACAAACAGGATTGTACTGCGATGATAATATTAATCCAAAACGTTGGAGACAAATAAGCAAGCATCTTGGCATAAAAATAGAAGATACAAAACAACAAGGTAAATGGATTATATTAATGCTTCAGCGTCAAGGCGGCTGGAGCATGAAAGGATATGACGTCGAACAATGGGCACTAGATACAATAAGCAAGATTAGACAACACAGCGATAGACCTATTTTAGTTAGACCACATCCTGGAGATAAAAAAGCACCAATATATCTAAACGTAAACAAAACTAGACTTAAAAATCTACCTAATGTCAAAATAAGTTTACAAGGAAAATCTTTAGAAGAAGAACTTTCAAAAGCATGGGCAGTTGTAAATCATAATAGCAGCGCAGCAGTTGGACCTATTATACAAGGTTATCATTCGTTTGTAACAGATCCTGAAAGCAGCCAAAATAGAGAAGTAAGTAATACTGATTTTAGATTGATTGAAAATCCAAACTTGTATGATAGAGAACGTTGGTTACAACGTATTAGTATGTTCCATTGGAACTTCGAGGAACTTGCAAACGGCTCTTGCTGGAAACATATGAGAAACTATTGCCAATAGGCTTCTTTGCGTTTTACAATAAGATCTTTTGGTTTATTACTCTTGCCTATTTCTTTTCTATCGCCTTTTAAGTGATCAATGTATTTTCCTAAATCACTATTAATGATAGGGTGTCCTTCGCCGTTTATCAAGTTTCCACTTATATTATTAATCAGTTCATTTGGATATTTGTTTTTAATCTTTTTTAAAACTTCATCAAAAACATAACTGTCATGCCATTCTTCCATTCTGAATATTCCATATTCAGCATGTTCGTATACATGTTCAAACTCTTTTAAAAACTCTTTTCCAACTTTTGTTTTTAAGTTGATACCATAGAAACCGCATTCTGGCCATTTTTTACCCCTGCCCATATAAGCAAGCCAAGTTTTTTCAGGTAAGAAATATTTAAAGTTTTCATATGACCAAGCTGAGTGTACAAATGTATCTGCATCCATCCACACAATCCAATCTGTATCACAGCGTTCGGCAGCATCAAATACTGCATATACTTTATTAGCAAATCTTATAGCATCCCATTTAAACTCTTTGTGCCAATCTCTTGGACGACGAGCTTTGATTTCTGGAGGACATTTGCCGTTTGCTTTTGGCACATCTTTCCAACGCTGTTTAAATGCTAAAAGTTTTGGTAAACTAGTTTTTTGGTCTAATATGGTAATACGAGAATCATTACTCCCAGGAACACAATCTTCCGCATACAACAGTAGTTTAATATTTTTATCTATGTTTTGGCTAAAACTGTCAACAAATCTTTGTCCATATAAATCTAAAACCGGTTTATGAAATGTTGATACTACTGTAATTGACATTGACGTTCCTTTTAAAATATGTTATTATTTACTCATGAAGTTTAGATTGTGGAGAGAATACGGTGCTTTAAATAGCAAGCCTATATTTGATGCATTTGAAAAAAGTCTTTTAAACAAAGGATTTACATCTATTAAAGGTGGAATAGAAGATGCTGATGTACATGTAATATGGAGTGTGTTATTTCACGGACGTATGTTAAGAAACAAAGAAGTATGGGATGCATGTCAAAAACACGATAAGCCTGTGATTGTTTTAGAAGTAGGTGGCATAAAACGTGGCACAACTTGGAAGGTAGGATTAAATGGAATTAATCGTGATGCTTATTTCGGTCCTACTGGTATGGATAATAGTAGAGCTGAAAGTCAGGGGTTATTTTTAAGACCCTGGCGTAAACAAGGCGAATACTTACTAATCTGCGGACAACACGAAAAGAGTCTTCAGTGGAGAGACATGCCTCGAATGAGCAAATGGGTAATGGATACAATATGGGCACTCCAAACTGTTTCTGATTTGCCTATTATATTTCGTCCGCACCCTCGTTGCAGATTAGAAGCAATAGAACATCAATATAAAAATGTTATCAGACAAGAACCTAGACATATTGACAATACATATGATGATTTCGATTTGAACTTTGAAAGAATACACGCTACTGTAAGTTATAGCAGTAACCCTGGTATACATAGCGTAATAAATGGAGTTCCTGCTCTTGTAGGACCAAGCAGTCTTGCATATCCAGTTGCTATGAATAATGTAAGACAGTTACAAAATATTCCTTATCCTGATAGACAACAATGGTTAAATGATTATGCTTGGACAGAGTATACGGTTGAAGAAATATCAGCAGGATTACCTTTAGATAGACTTTTAGGACAAATAAATGTTTGAATATATAGAACAATATCTCACTCACTATGTAAGAGACATTGGTGTTGAAGATAAAAACAAGCAAATATTAGAAAGCATAGAACGCCAATGTGCAAAAGGAACAGCACTTACAGATAGGCAATACAACTTGTGCAAAACCATTCTGTCTAGTGTGTTTCCAGAAATGCCTACTGATATTTTATCCAAACAACCTTTGCGTACTATTGATCGTTCTAAATATATTAAAATAGTAGATACAGAAGATGTATATTCTAATATGGTATACGAATCTTCAAAATCTGACTGGAAATGGATTAAAGTAAGATTTCCTTTTAGCAAAAAAGATATAATGAAGATAAACAGCATACAGTTCAAGCATAAAGAATATGTGCATAGAAAAGGATCGCATGAGCATTTTTATAGACTAAATGAAGATATGATTTTTCAAGTTATAAAACTGTTCAAAGACACATCGTTTGAAATAGATCAAGAACTATTAGATTATTACAACCAAATCTGTTATGTACTGTCAAACGAATTTGAGTACAAAACCTGCTATAATAATCAACTTTTTTCAAATATCAAAGACGATAGTAAAAGTTTGATCGAAAAAGAACTTGGAAAAGAGTACACAGGATTACATTTACTAGATAGGAAAAGAAGATACGGATTAGACTTTGTAGAGTATAATATTAGTTCATCATTGCCTGCTGTTATTGCATCAAGAGAAGATATTAAATGTCTAGTAAAACCAAGTCAGTATACGATTCAAAATCTAGCAGAATCTATATTACATCTTAATAGATTTCCTATACTAGTTTTAATAGACGATAACGAAGAATACAATCAAGTATATAATGTATATAATGCATTTAAATACTTTATAAGTGATGAAAAACAAAGTGTTTTGTTTAGAACTGATAACAAAGACGATTCTGAAAATATTAATACCTTTGTAAAAGACAATAGATTAAACAACTGGGTTGACAACACCACTGAAATAGTGTATATTAAAAAGAATAAACTACCAAAGTTATTATTGAGAACAAAGTGGATGCCAATGTGTGTGTTAAGTTTGAGTAGTATACCAACAACTAAACATGTAAAAAAGTATATAGTAAATAGTGATCTATTTATATATTATGACGAAGAGATTCCACTAACTGAAAGATATGCTAGATGGCAACATGTAAACTTATCATAGAAGATGAAGTAAACATCAAACTAGAAGGATTAGATGTAGATGTACGGCGAAAGTTATCAAATGCTCTCAAGTTTGATGTGCCATACGCACGATATATGCCACAGTATAAACTTGGCAGGTGGGACGGCAAAGTTGCTTTTTTTGGTATTGGCGGTACTGGCTATGTTAATCACTTGGATATTGTTACTGAAGTACTTGCTAAAAACAATGTTCAAATAGTTGATATTGAAGACAGACGTCATCCAATCGACTTGAGCTTTGCACCAGTAACAGAACGCTATTGGGCTGACCAAGGTGTATGCTGGCCTAAAGGACATCCTGCAGAAGGTGAAGAAATCATTCTGCGTGACTATCAAGTCGAAGCAATCAACAACTTTGCAAACAATCCACAAAGCCTGCAACAGATTGCAACAGGTGCAGGTAAAACTATTACAACTGCTACACTGTCACACATGAGTGAAAAGTACGGTCGTAGTCTTGTTATTGTTCCTAACAAAAGTCTAGTTGAACAAACTGAAGAAGACTATATTAACTGTGGACTAGATGTAGGTGTGTATTTTGGCGATAGAAAGATGTTAAACAAAACACATACTATTTGTACATGGCAAAGTTTAAACATTTTAGACAAAAGACACAAGGATGGCGAAGCAGTTTTAAGTCTTGCAGAGTTTTTAGAAGGTGTAAGCACAGTTATTGTGGACGAAGTACACCAAGCAAAAGCAGAAGTTCTTAAAAACTTGTTAACACGTAACTTGCGTAATGCTCCGATACGTTGGGGACTAACAGGCACTGTACCTAAAGAAAAGTTTGAGTTTGAAAGTATACACGCAAGTTTAGGTCCAGTCATTGGCGAGATTACTGCAAAAGAACTACAAGACAAAGGAGTGCTTTCAGCATGTCATGTTAATATTGTGCAACTTATTGACACAGTAGCACATACAAACTATCAAGAAGAATTAAAATATTTAACAACAAATCAAGCAAGAATCGAATATATAGGCAAACTATTAAACAGTGTAAAACAATCAGGCAATACTCTAATACTTGTAGATAGGATTAGTGCAGGCGAGATGCTACAAGAACTTATACCAGGATCAACATTCGTAAAAGGCGATGTAAAACTAAAGGATAGAAAAGATGCGTATGACGAAATCAACACGGCAGATAATCAAGTGGTTATTGCCACTTATGGTGTCGCTGCTGTTGGTATTAATATCCCTCGTATTTTTAACCTTGTACTTATTGAACCTGGAAAAAGTTTTGTTAGAGTTATTCAATCTATAGGTAGAGGCGTTAGAAAGGCAAAGGACAAAGACTTCGTGCAAATATGGGATCTTACAAGCACTTGTAAGTTTGCGAAGCGGCACCTTACTCAACGTAAAAAGTTTTACAAAGAGGCGCAGTATCCATTTACAATAGAAAAAGTAGATTGGAAATAAATGAGAATATTAACACTTGAAAACACATCGTTTTCTTTGAATAAAATACCCGAAACAATAGACGACGAAATAAGATTTTCTATATTAGATAACAGTAATCCTAAAGAACCAGATTTCTTTTTTAATCCTTTAATCTTTTTAGAGTCCTTTAACTCGCCTGCTGTAGTTTTAGAAATAAACGGTAATGAAATAACAATGCCGTTAGATTGGTGTTTAGCTGTTGGATGTAGTCAAGCAGGTAGTGATTTAGAAGTTTTACCTTTAACTAGTTTAAACGAAAGAGGATTTGAAGCGTTTTTATTTAATCCCTTAACTAGTACCCATCCTAAGTTTGGCACAGTTGAAATAACAAACTTTTACAACGATGTAAAATGGTTTTTTCCTAAAATGCGAAATGGACATTTACTAAGTATTCCTATAGAAGAAAAAGAAAATAGTTTGTGTGCATTTTTTGTGAAAGATGTAAATAGACAAAGCGAAATAATTGATTTTGGAAAGCTACTATGAATAACCTATACAGATATTTAAAATTACCGTTTGAAATAAAACGACCTGATGCACTACTAGAAGTAACGTATTCACATCCTTTTAATGAAGAAAATATCACAGAAAAGTATGGATATTTCGATGAACAAATGGAGGAGTTTGTCGCAATGTGCGGTGCTGGATTAGACGAGGTTGAAGCATTTTATACATCGCCAGGTCAAAGTATTCCTATTCATCACGACGGTGATAGATTATGTAAAATCAACATTAGCTACGGAGTTGACGGTGGTGTTATTAGATGGTATGATGCAACTAAAAGTTTTAAAGAACAGCCTCATATTTCAGACGATCAGCGTATGTATGATGGTTTAGTTGAGTACGCAAATATTGAAGATTGTGTAAAAATTGGAGAGGCAAATACTAATAAACCTACACTAGTAAACACTGGTGTTTGGCACGATACATACAATCCAGAAGATGCTCCAGGTAGATGGACAATATGTTTTAAACCACAAATAGGTAATAAGCCTATTAGTTGGGAAACAGGCTTAAGATTGTTTGCTGATTTTTTTGAAGGAGAAGAATAATGAAAGCAGGAAAGATTTGGGGACAGACTGAACTTATCCACGCTAACGGTGTACTAGAGTTTCATCGTATTGAATATAAAGCAGGTTATAAATGTAGCGAACACGAACATAGGTTCAAATGGAATGGCTTCTTTGTAGAGTCGGGTAAAATGCTTGTGCGTGTTTGGCAGAAAGATTATGATTTAGTTGATGAAACTATTTTAGGTCCAGGCGATTTTACACAAGTCAAGCCAGGTGTTATTCATCAGTTTGAAGGACTTGAAGATGGTGTAGCGTTTGAACTATACTGGGCAGAGTTTAATCATAACGATATTGTAAGACGATCGGTTGGCACGGAAGTATAAAACACTAGGCACCAAGAAACGCAAGTACACATTCGTTACCACAATGAATCAAGATTATTATGATTTATGTGGTAAACGAATGATGGATACTTTTTATCAATATGCTGATTCAAGTTTTGAACTTTGTGTTATTGCAGAAAATGTTGAATCAAACTTTGATAGCAGAATAAAAGTTTATGATTGGAACTATATTTGTAAACCCGATTGGCAAAACTTTTGCACTAAAACCAACAACAGTAAAGAACAAAAGTTTGCTAAAAAAGGTTTTGCTTTTTTATATGCACTGAAACATATTATCGCAGATAGGTTGATTTGGATAGACAGTGACATAATATTTCATAACAAGTTTGATGGCAGCATCATTGACAATACTTTGAAAAAAGAAAAACTTGTTGGATTATTTGATCACAGTTATTTAGGTGATACTGGCTATAGTGCAGAAAGTGGCTATGTAGTATTCAACAAAAAGCATCCGGAATACAACAACTTTGTTGACAAATACGAAATGTATTATACAATGAATAGTAAGCCAAAACAAATACAAAGATGGTATGATGGACAGGTGTGTATGTTAGCAGCAAGTCATTTTGAAAAATATGTTTTCAATCTGTCTAGCATGAAATACAAAAATGTAGATACTCACACTCCGCTAAATCATTGTCCACTTAACTACTATTTTACACACGACAAAGGCCCTGAAAAAAAGAAATGGTACAATAGAAAATGAAAATGTTACTTACAGGATCGCATGGTTTTATAGGCAGTCATTACTATAAGTTTTTGCAAGAACAGCAAAGACATGTTGTTCCATATGATAAAAAGATTAGAGGCGAAGACTTAGCTGATTCAAATACAACAAAACTCATGCCCGATACTGATGTAATAGTGCATCTAGCTGCAACTAATGGCACACGGTTGTTTTACGATCATCCTACAGATGTGTTAATCAACAACACATTGCCCACTGTAAATCTTATTGAACGCTACAGAAATACCAACACAAAGTTTGTGTTTGCTAGTACTTGTGAAATATTCAACAGCACTATTGACAACGGATACTATCATGTGCCTACAGATGAAGCAGTGCCTATTATGTACAACGATATTACCAATCCTCGTTGGAGTTACAGTATTCCAAAAGCACTAGGAGAGAATCTAGTTGCAAACAGTGGACTTGACTATTTGATTATTCGTTACTTTAATGTGTACGGTCCAGGACAAACTGATCATTTTGTAAACGAGTTTATTGAAAGATGCAAAAACGGATTGTACTATATCAACGGCAATGACACACGCAGTTTTTGTTATGTAAATGATGCTGTTACTATGACAGACATGCTTGTAAATAATGTCAGTAACAAAACCGTAAATGTCGGTAACGACAATGAAATAAGTATTTCAGTAGTTGCAAAAATGATAATGGGTTACATGGGCATTAACCCAGATAGATTAGAAATCTTGCCTGGACTTAAAGGTAGTGCTACTCGTAGATGTCCTGATACTACTCTTGTTCAAACACTAACAGGATTTACAGATTATACGCCTTTGGAAGAAGGATTAAAGAAAACAGTGGAAAGTTTATTATGAAACTAGGAATCATAGGAATGGGTGTTGTGGGCAGTGCAAACAGTGCTGGTTTTACGTTACTACAACATCAAGTTATCACGCACGATATTAAGTTTGATACAGAAATCAAAGATGTATTAGATACAGAAATAGTTTTTGTTTGTGTACCAACACCAAATCTAGAAAATGATTGTGACACAGAAATTGTAGAACAAGTAGTTGACGATTTAAGCAGTCTTGATTATAAAGGAATTGTTTGCATTCGCAGCACAGTTAGTGTTGGATTTACAGAATCTATGATTGCAAGATATGCAGATTTGCGTATCTGTTTTGCTCCAGAGTTTTTACGTGAACGCTGTGCAGCCGACGACTTTATTAACAATCACGAACTATTGGCTGTGGGCACAAACGATCCGTATGTATACAAAAAGATTGTTGAAGCACATGGACACTTGCCAAAAAATACAAAACAACTATCACCTACAGAAGCTGAAATACTTAAATATTATAACAACACGTATGCTGCATTGCGTATTGTTTTTGCAAATATTTTTTACGAAGTTGCAGAGCAGTTTGAATGTGATTACAGTAAAATAAAAGATGCATATGTAACAACAGGTAAGACTAACGATTTGTATTTAGATGTTAATAAACAGTTGCGTGGATACAGTGGCATGTGTTTGCCCAAAGATGTAAAGGCTTTTAACACACTGTTGAAAAACTTGGATTTACCATACAACTTAATCGGTGATATTGATAACGATAATCAACAGTTTACAAAAACAGTGTTTAACGGAATGCGTGATGCTTAGACCAAAAAATGAAGACCTAGCAGGCGAAGCTCTTATATATGAGAGAGCTCAAGGTGTAGTTTATGCACGGTTTAGAGATGAGCCTAAAAAAAGCATTTATCCAGGAAGATGGATCATAGGTGGAGATGCAGAGGGCGTAGCAAAAGCACAAGGATATTTAGGATACGACAGTTGGCGAGAACTATTTGCATTGGCAGATACACATCCTACACTGCGGAAACAACTTGACAAAACACTGGATCTCTATTATATTATAAGAGACGGAGACTAACATGAGAATTATTGCCGGACCGTGTCAGCACGAAAGTTTATCACATAGTTTTGATATTGCTAAAGAATGCAAACGTGTATGTGATTTATTTGATATTGAATATATCTTTAAAGCAAGTTTTGACAAAGCCAATCGCACAAGCATAACAGGCAAACGTGGCATTGGTTTAGAAGATACACTAAAACATTTTGATATAATCAAAAAAAGTTTAGAAATAAAAACACTAACTGATGTGCATGATGTGTCACAAGTGTATCAAATCAAAGACTGGAATAGAATGACCAGCAGTGTTGATGTGCTGCAAATACCTGCGTTTTTGTGCAGACAAACTGATCTAATCAAAGCAGCTTGTGATAGTGGCTGTATTATAAATGTTAAAAAAGGACAGTTCCTAGCACCTTGGGATGTCAAAGGAATACTAAGTAAAACAGCACACTATGGTGCAAAAGAAGTTTGGATAACAGAAAGAGGTACTAGTTTTGGATATAATACTTTGGTCACTGATTTTACTGGCATCCAGTATATGCGTGACAACTTTCCTGTTCCTGTGGTATTTGACGTCACACACTCAGTCCAGAAGCCAGGAGGCCAAGGTGACAGCAGTGGTGGTAATAGGGCTTATGTTCCAGCTCTTGCTAATGCTGCCGCTGGCATGGGTGTTGATAACTTCTTCTTAGAAGTACATCCTGATCCAGATAATGCACCAAGTGATGGGCCTAATATGCTACGCTTGGAAGACTTTGCAGAAACAGTGCGTCAACTATATCACATCAATCAAACTGTACGGAGTTTTCGTTGATACCAGGTGTACTATTTTTAGATGATATTTATAATGAACACTATCCAAGAAATAAAAAAAACTTGGCATTTAGTATAAGTGGTGGTGCAGATTCTGCGTTATTGTTTTATTATACAGCAAAATATATTTTTGAAAATAGTATTAATCAAACAATCTTTCCATTCACTATATTAGAATCTGAGGCACCTTTTCAAGAAATATTTTCAAAAAATATAATACAGTATACAATAGCAAGATATCCGATAAAGTTAGGAAAACACTTAGTACATAACTTTTCAGGAACAGGTTTTGAAAAACTTGATTTTATGAAAAAACAAAAACGTAGACATTACCAAGAAGGTATTGAAGGATTTATAACAGCAATAACTGCAAAACCTCAAGATCATAGTTTTAACAAACTTGCAAAAAAATACGACAAATTAGATGACGATAGGAGCAAAAAACATTCACACGTAATAAATGGTAAACATTTTTCACCTATGAAAAATCATGATAAACGTGATGTTGCAACCGCATACCGTATTCTAGGCATAGAAGATTTATTTGATAAAACAAGAAGTTGTACTACACCAACAACAACATTTGAATCTCATTGTGATAACTGTTGGTGGTGCGAAGAAAGAAAATGGGCATTTGGTAGATTATAGAAAGGCAACAAATGACAACGGCAATACTAATACCTGCACGATATGCAAGCACACGTTTTCCTGGTAAGATGATGACAATACTAAAAGGTGTGCCATTGGTGGAACACGTTTACAACAAGTGTGCTGCTACAGGCCTTGATACTTATGTGCTAACTGATCATCAAGACATTTACAACTATATGGGTGCCAATAGATGTCTCATGACACGTGAGGCAGAAAATGGCACAGAACGCTGTATGCAAGTTATTGACGAAGTGTTACAATATGATAGATATATAAATGTACAAGGCGATATGCCAGATATAACAGAAAGTATTATACGTGCTGTAGAAGGCGAACTACAACGAAGTGATGTAGCAACAGCATATACACCGATGGATTTTAACTTGCGAAATGATCCAAACAGTGTTAAAATGATACACAGCAGAGGTAGAGCACATTGGTTCTTACGTGCAAGTCTCACATACGGTGATCACCACTTGGGTGTGTATGGCTACAACAGAGAAGCCAAAGCAATGTACACTACCAGTAGAAAGTTTGTAGAAGAGGATATTGAAAAACTAGAGCAACTACGTTGGATACAAAACGGTATCAAGATCGGTGTAGTAGAAGTTGAGTTTGACGGTATTGAGATTAACACGCCAGAGGATTTAGAAAAGTGGCAAACAAGGAACTAGACTTATTCAAGGAACTTATTCCAAGCATAGACATGGGCTTCAAAGAGCTGTATGATGCTGCTGGTGAAGATGGTAAGAAAGATATCAAAGGAGACTTGTGGAATCTAAATCGATATATAAGCAGTGTCAAAGGCAGCTATGATAAACAAGCATTGGCTGTGTTTAAAGTTAATGAATACTATAACAAAAACTGGAATGTGTTAGGTGGTACTAATCACATAAAACTTCAATGGCAACTATTATGTGTTGCTGGCAACACAGGAAAAAAAGAATTTCATCCTTGGATTGGACTTAAAAAGAAAAAAGACGACAGCAGCAAAGCAGTAAAGTTATTGTCACAAATATATCCAAATATGAAAATGGACGAGGTCGAAACACTTGCTAGAATATCTACAAAAAAAGAAATCAAAGAACTGGCTAGAGAACACGGTTACGAAAAAGTTGACATCTAAAACACACACTTGCGAGTATTGCAGAAAAAGTTATGTAAAAGAAAGTACTTTACTTGCACATGTATGCGAGCCAAAAAGACGTTGGCTACAAAAAGATGACAAACCTGTACAAATTGGATTTTATGCATTTCAAAGATTTTACAAACTAAGTGCAGGGCATAAGAAAGAAAAAACATATGAAGATTTTGTCAAAAGCAGTTTCTATAATGCTTTTGTTAAGTTTGGAAGTTTTGTTAATAATGTTCGACCTTTATACCCTGACAAGTATATTGATTATGTTGTTACTAGTAATGTAAAACTTGATCATTGGTGTAGAGAAGAAATGTATGAAAAATATGCCATTGAACTTATTCGCAAAGAAGGTGTTGAAACTGCATTAGAGCGCAGTATAAATACCATGGTTAAATGGGCAAAAGAAAAAGACAGTGTATACAATCACTACTTTGCATATGTTAGCACAAACAAACTAGCTTGGGATATCAAAGATGGCAAAATATCTCCATGGCTTGTGCTTAACTGTGAAACAGGAAAAGCAGCACTAAACACTCTAAATGAAGAACAGTTACAAATGATTATGAATATATTAGATCCAAGTCATTGGGCATTGCGTTTTAAAAGACAACCTAGTGATGTTGAACTTGTAAAGTCGGTAGCAAAGGAAGCAAAGCTATGAAAGTATTAATCTTTGGTCTACCAGGTAGTGGCAAAACCACTTTGGCAAAACCATTTGCAGAACTGATTGGAGGTGTGCATTTAAATGCAGACGAAATCCGCGGACATTATGCCGACTGGGACTTTTCATCAGAAGGACGTATGCGTCAAGCAGCACGTATGCGTTATCTAGCGGATGGTGTTGTACGTGCAGGCAAAGTTGCAGTTGCTGACTTTGTATGTCCTACAGAACAAGCACGTATGGAGTTTAACCCCGACTTTACTGTGTGGATGGATACAATCAAAGAAGGTAGATTTGAAGATACAAATAAAATGTTTGTAGAGCCGCCGCATTGCGATTATCACGTAGAAGGCTGGTTTAGCGATACACACGAAGTACTTGTAAAAGTGGTTAAAACTTGGATGGAAAGAAATAATGTTTGATTGGAAAAAGCCTACAGCACAAATGCTAGGTAGGTGGCAACCTTGGCATGATGGACACACAGCACTATTTAAAAAAGCATTGCTTGAAACAGGACAAGTTATTATTATGGTGCGAAGTGTTTTTATGGCAGAAGGTGATGTAAGCGGTGGCCGTACAATGATTCAAGACGATAATCCTTTTGGCTTCGACGATGTTTTTAATAACATAGAACAAGCACTAGATAAAGAAGGCTTTACAAATGGACAAGAATATGTTATTATGCAAGTCCCAAACATTGTAGATATTAGCTATGGTCGTGGCGTTGGGTATACTTTTACTGAGCATGACTTAGGTGAAGAAATACACAACATCAGTGCTACAAAGATCAGAGCACAAATGAGAGAAGAAGGTAAACTTTAATGCCTGATATTGATATCGACTTTGCTGATCGTAGTGTTATCTTATCTAAGATACAACACCGTGTGGCAAAACTTGATACAGGAAAGAAGCACAACACTGGTGTGTATGTAACCGAGTGTCCACACAATCCTGTGGACAATCTTGCTACTATTGATTATAAAACAGCAGAAGATAGAGGTTACTTCAAACTAGACTTTCTTAATGTTAACATCTATAATGATGTTCGAGATGAAGCACACTTACACACACTAATGGAAAGTGAACCACAATGGGACTTACTATTACACAACGATTTCACAGATCTTATCTTTCATATCTCCGGTCACGGAGATATACTCCGCACAACAAAGCCTCAGAGTGTAGAGCAGTTAGCAGCAGTGTTAGCGATGATTCGGCCTGCCAAACGCCATCTTGTCAACGAAACTTGGCAAACGATATTAGAAAATGTGTGGGTCGCACCCACTGACGGAAGTTATTATTTTAAGAAAGCACACGCTATTGCATATGCTGTAAGTGTTGTAGTGCATATGAATCTAGTGTGTGAACAACTTAGCGAGGCTTCTTAACAAGTTGAACACTTTTACGTTTTACTCTTTTTATACTTAGATTATTAATATTTACACAAGGACCAATAACTAACTTTACAGTTTTACTATTTAAAGTAGTCATACTATAAGATAACGGTTCTATTTCTTTTTTTAAAAAAATGTTTATAGGAATCATTCTATTAGATTCCCACCACCATATTTCTCCAAGATCAATAAGTAGTTTTTTATGATCATCAGTCTTTAATGCTGTATAAACATACATTGTTGTAACATATTGATCTTGATTTGTTATAATACCTACGTACTCATTGCCGCCGTATGCAACTACACTAATATATGGATATTGTTGTTCTATTTCTTTTAATAACATGCCGATAAATACTTATATAAAAAAAGGTTCCTGTATGCTTATACCTAGATATTTAGTCGATAACAAAATAGATATTCTTTTAAATGATACAGGATTCCTTGTGGAGTATAGACCAGTGTATAGTAGACAAATTAAAATGTATAGAGGTATTGATAACAAGTTTCAGTTTAGAATGCTAAACAGTGATCAAAAGCCCGTTACAATCACCGACACACCTGTGATTGTTATTTTTGACGAAAGCAACAGTAAGATTATTGAAAAAGAATGTACAGTAACAGATGACGGTTCTACTACATCTACAAAAGGTTTATTTAATGTTACTGTAACTGAAAATGATTTACTTAATGTTAGACAGCAATATCTACATTATAACATCTATTTAAAATCAACATCAGGAAATACACTTACATATGCAGATAGAAACTTTGGTAGTGCAGGCACTATATTTGTTGATGGGCATGCCTATGCAGGACCAAAAGCTAGTATAGAAGTTACAAACTTTTATCAAGAAAGCGATTATTGGGTAGCTGGCTCTGATACTACAGATAGTATTACAGCAGATCCAGGATTAAACGGAAACGAAGCACTACATACAGTTGCAGTTTACACAAACTCTTATGTAGGCAATATTGAAATACAAGCTACATTAGATAACCAAATCACTACAGATAACAACTGGACAACTGTATCTACTTTAACTTTTACAGGTTCAGAAACAGAACCAGTACCGGCTAACTTTAACGGAGTTTACAACTTCTTACGTTTTAAGCTAAGTGCCGACCCAGACGAAAAAGTTACAAAAATATTAATAAGAAACTAAGGTAAATACGTTATGGCATCTACAAGCGAAACAATGTTATCAAATCAAACGCACCCAGGAGACAGTAGTACTCAAACGGTAGAAGGCAATGCGTTTAAAGGCGACGGTTATTACAGTAGAACTGACGGGTTTCATACTGTGCAATATAATGTGACTGGGTTTATTGGTAGCATTAATATACAAGCAAGTCTATCTACTAATCCAACAGCAACTGATTGGTTTACCTTATCTTCAGCCGAACTAGTAAGTTCAAACGACAGCAGTGCCTATAACACTGGATCTTTTTTATACAACTTTACAGGTAACTATGTATGGTTGAGAGCTGTTGTTGAGTACACAGACGGAACAGTCAATAGCATATCACTTAACCATTGACAATCTAAATATACGATGCTAATATACTTGTATGAGCATCGTATCTGATCTTTTGAATGTATATCTACCTGCAAAGCGCAAAACTACCCCTAGTGGGTGGACCAGTTTCAATGCGCCTTGTTGTGTTCACAATAATGAAAATGCAGATACAAGAGGCAGAGGCGGTGTGATTTATGAAGGCGAAGTTATCAGTTATCACTGTTTTAACTGCGGCTTCAAAGCAAGTTGGCAACCAGGACGTAATCTCAGTTATAAGTTCAAAAAACTTTTGGAGTGGTTAAACACTCCTGACAGTGATATTACAAAACTTGCACTAGATGTAATGCGTGAAAACGAAGGTGTAGAAGTTCAAAAATATTCTGTTGAACTGCCTGAGTTTGCTACAACACAACTACCAGAAGGTGCAGAGCCATTGTCTAAACACATGTGGGCAGAGGCTGGTCATTTAGATGAAAGAATCACACGTTGCTTTCAATATATGTTAGAACGTGATTTAAGTATCGAGGACATAGATTATCACTGGTCGCCAACACTTGCTTATAGAGATAGACTTATTATACCTTTCTACTACGAGGGGCGTATAGTTGGATATACAGCCCGTACAGTAGGGGATAACAAAGTAAAGTATCTAACTGACTCACAGCCGGGTTATGTGTTTAACTTGGATGCACAAAGACCGCACAAGGTATTTTGTATAGTATGCGAAGGACCTATTGATGCACTACATGTTGAAGGCTGTGCACTTACTGGAAGTGATATAAATGATGCACAAGCACTGCTACTCAACAAACTTAACAAAGACATTTATGTTGTACCTGATAGAGACAAGGCAGGTAGTAAACTTGTAGAGCAGGCTATCGATAGAGGTTGGCATGTTAGCATGCCAGAGTGGGATCAGGATATCAATGACATAGGTGATGCTGTAGCTAAGTACGGTAGACTGTATACATTATACAGCATAGCAAGTGCTGCGGAAAGCAGCCCATTAAAAATTAGATTGAGAGCAAAGAAATGGTTTGGTTAAAAAATATCATATTATGGCCTTATAGAAAAATCAAAGAAGAGCTTACATTTAGAAAACGCATGAAAGAGTTACGGAAAAAGGATCCGTTTATCTACAAATGAAAAGAATCAAAGGCTTCCAAGAACGTATTGTGTATGTAGATGGCGACACTGCAAAGTGCAGTGGTGATAATAATGACCATCCTCTTACATACTATAAAGTTCCACATGATGGCTATGTAGTGTGTGGTTACTGTGATATTAAGTTTTATAGGAAAGAAAATGAGTGAGTTTACAAAATCATATCAAGCACTAAAAGGTACACTGTTACGCACTATGGTATACACAATAGGACACTTTCTTATTGCTGCAATGTGTGTGATGTATTTTACAGGTGCACCTTTTTACATTGCACTTACAGATGCTGTAGTAGAACCTTTGCTAAATGCTGTATGGTTTTTTGTACTGGATAGGTTATGGATATCAAAAAATACATAATGAGTACAAAATTGTTTTGGAGACTGTACTTCTGGTGGGGCATAAGACAAGCCCGCAAGCGTAGATTAGCATGGGAAGCAGAACTAGCAAAGCGTCCTGCAATGGACAACGATGAGTATTGGGAGAAAGTGCACAATGATAGAAATCGTGATTTATAATATCTTGTTTTGGGCAGTATACTATCAAGTATGCAAGTTGCCAGAACGCCTTGTACAGGCGGCTATTGACGCAGCATGATTACTTGGGGTATAAGTGCTAACAGTCACGATGCTGCATTAGCGGTGTTTACAGATGACGGATTAGAGTTTGCAAGTCACAGTGAACGCTTCAGTGGCGTAAAAAACGATGCACATTTAAATGATAAATTAATAGAGTATGCAAAACAATGGGGAGAACCTGATGAAGTTATTTGGTATGAAAGACCCTTTATCAAAACTCTTAGACAACTTAGAGCAGGCCAAGGACTTCGGTTGGGTGAAAACAATATTCGTAAGTATCTTGGATCTTATGGGATACATGCTCCTATTAGGTATACTGATCATCATCTTGCCCATGCTGCTGCCGGCTTTTATACTAGTGATTTTACAGAAGCCAGCGTTATTGTTTGCGACAGCATTGGAGAATTTGATACACTCACTATCTGGAATGCGGACGAAGAAAAAGGGCTCAGGAGAATATATTCACAACAATACCCACACTCCGTGGGCCTATGGTACTCGGCAATCACGCAAAGAATAGGTCTTAAGCCACAAGAGGACGAATATATCCTCATGGGTATGGCTGCATATGGTGACCCTCACAGATTATTCAACGATATCCTCACTGACTTTTTCTATTTGCCGCCAGAAGACAACCTATTAAACACATTCAACGACAAGCCCTGTATCAAGTTAAAACACAATCTGCATAGGGGGTGCACGTGGTGGCGACCCGATCTTACCACCGAACAAGACTACTTTGACATTGCTGCTGCCACCCAGGCAGTTTATCAGTATATACTCAAGATAATCAGCAACTGGACCAAGTGGCAAGGTACGAGTTCTAATCTTGTGTTCATGGGAGGGTGTGCACTAAATTGTTCGGCCAACGGACTACTTACTAGTGATTGGGACAACGTACACATAATGCCTAACCCGGGAGATGCAGGGTCTAGTATAGGTGCTGTATTAGCCCATAAAAAACAGTTTATGCCCATGCAGCATATGTACACAGGGTATAACATTGAAGGAGATTATCCAGTTGAAGAAGCATTACAAGAACTACTTACTACTGGTATTGTTGGTGTGGCCAACGGTAGGGCAGAATTCGGGCCCAGAGCTTTTGGACACCGCTCCTTACTTGCAGACCCCCGAGGCACAGACATCAAAGACCGAGTCAATGAAATCAAGCGCAGACAAAAGTTTAGACCGTTTGCTCCAGCCGTACTTGAAGAGCACGCCTCCACTTATTTCTCCGGACCCACAGGACCCTTTATGCAATACACTTCAACTTGCACGGATCCTGGACTACCTGCAATCATCCACGGGGACGGCACCTCTAGGGTACAGACAGTTTCTGCAGATCAAAGCGTGGGCTTTAGAAAACTGTTAGAGCGTTGGTACGAAGAAACAGGCTGCCCTATACTGTTAAACACCAGTTTAAATATCAAAGGAAAACCGATAGTTAATACAGTAGAAGATGCACAGGCATTTGAACAGCATTATGGAGTAAAAGTATGTACGGCTGCTGTAAAAACGTAATACCCGAAAAACACACAGATTATATTAGTGTTGACACGCATACATATTGTGTTACAATACACTACTGTAAGAACTGTGGTAGTCTAAAGACAACAACAAACGTAAGGCACGTAAGAGATGGCAACAAGACAGAACACTGATTATGGATATGATATCCAAAAAGTATATTTAGAAATGTTTATGACAGATGCTGAGAGCTTTGTACGCTGTCAGGGTGTGTTTGATCCAAATACATTTGATAGACGTTTAGCAGATCCAGCAAAGTTTATTAAGGATTATGTGGAAGAACACAATGCACTTCCAACGTTTGATATGGTCAATGCTGCTACTAACAGTGACTTGAAAGATCCAGGACAACTGCAAGAGAATCACTATGACTGGTTGTTGCAGGACTTTGAAACATTCAGCAAACACAAAGCACTAGAGGCAGCTATCTTAAAGAGTGCCGACTTGTTGGAAAGCGGGCAATATGGTGCATGTGAGGACTTGGTTAAGAACGCTGTACAGATTGGTTTGCAAAAAGACTTGGGTACAGACTACTTTGCAGATCCAAGAGCACGACTAGAAGGAATCAAAGACAAAAACGGACAAGTAAGCACAGGTTGGCCGGCACTGGATAAGAAACTGTTTGGAGGATTCAATAGAGGCGAACTAAACATCTTTGCAGGTGGTAGTGGATCTGGTAAGAGTTTGTTCTTGGCTAACTTGGGTGTGAACTGGTGTTTGCTGGGTATGAATGTATTGTATCTAACATTCGAACTTAGTGAAGCATTGGTTAGTATGCGTGTAGACAGTATGACAACTGATATTGCAAGTCGTGATATTTTTAAAAGCATCGACGATGTTGAAATGAAAGTTAAGATGATTGGCAAGAAGGCAGGCGCATTCCAAGTCAAGTACATGCCCACAGGTAAGAATGCAAATGATTTGAGAGCATATATCAAAGAATATGAAATCAAAACAGGACGCAAACTTGATGTTGTGCTAGTAGACTACTTGGACTTGATGCATCCAAATGCTGTTAAGATTTCAGCAGAAAACTTGTTTGTTAAGGACAAGTATGTGTCAGAAGAACTGCGCAACTTGGCTATGGAACTGAACACAGTGTTTGTTACAGCATCGCAGTTAAACAGAAGTAGCGTTGAAGAGATTGAGTTTGACCACAGCCACATATCAGGTGGTATTTCAAAGATCAATACAGCAGACAACTTGATTGGTATCTTTACAAGTAGAGCAATGCGTGAACGTGGACGTTATCAAATACAGTTGATGAAAACACGTAGTAGTTCGGGTGTAGGACAAAAGATTGATTTGGAGTTCGACGTAGATAGTTTGCGTATACGTGACTTGGGTGAGGACGAAGAATATCAAGAGTTCCAGAAGCGTAAGAGCACAGTGTTTGATCAAATCAAACGTGGTAATGGGTCTCCGGCAGTTGAGAAACAAGATCCAAGTGAGGGCGATACTGTAGGTAAAATCAAAGCAGAAGCAAGTACAACACAGTTAAAAAACTTTATCAATAATTTACAATAGCAGTTGTAGTCAATGCTAAATAACTTGCGTTTAACGCATTAGGCATTATAAAAGACTACAAGAGGCTAATATGGAAACAGATTTAGAAAACATTGAAAGGCTATTAAAAAGATTTAAAAGGCCAGTTCCACAGGAACAGATATACCAAGAGAGACTTGCTGAAGAGTTTGAACTTATACTCAAACTTCGCTTCACAGATTACTTCATACAAATATGTGACATTATAGACCTTACCACCGATATCAAACACATGACACGTGGATCGGCGGGCAGTAGTCTAGTGTGTTACTTGTTGGGCATTACAGACGTGGATCCCATCAAGTGGAAGATACCTGTGGCGAGGTTTATGAACCCACTCCGTGACGACCTGCCGGATGTTGATATTGATTTTGAACATTGGCGACAGACAGAAGTAATGAATCGCATATTCAAAAAGTGGCCCGGCATGACGGCAAGGTTGAGCAACTATGTCACGTACAAACCAAAGAGTGCTAGACGTGAGGCAGCCAAACGTCTTGGTGCCACAGGTAGACTTCCTAGAAACTTTACATATGAAAGTGTAGGAGTAGATCCTACAGAAGCCAAACGCATTGAACGCAAACTATTAGGCAAAAAAAGAGCAATATCAAAACACTGTGGAGGCATCGTAATGTTCACTAGAAAACTACCAAAATCACTTATATCAGAAGACAACCAAATATTATTAGACAAACACGAAGTTGAGGACTTAGAACACCTCAAAGTCGACATCCTAGCCAACAGAGGCTTGAGTCAACTACTAGAAATAGACCCGCATACTGCACTAGAAGACTATCCAGAAACAGATGAAGCAACAGCAGCATTGCTTGCTAGAGGCGATGTACTGGGTGTTACACAAGGGGAAAGCCCTGCAATGCGTAGACTGTTTAGAGCAATACAACCTACGTGTGTGCAGGACTGTGTGTTTGCTACAGCCCTTGTAAGACCCGTAGCAATGAGCGGAAGACAAAAAGCAGCAGTGTTCCAAGATTGGAGCCAAGAAGCTGTACAAGACAGCATTGTGTTTGAAGACGATGCTATTGAGATTATAAGTAGTATTATAGGAGTAGATGGATATGAAGCAGACAGCTACAGACGAGCATTTGCTAAAAAGAATGACGAAAAGATTTTGGAGTTTGTGGAAAGAATGGGTAGCAATCCAAGAAGAGCACAGGCAATGGCTGCACTACAGGAGTTATCCGGTTTCGGACTATGCCGCGCTCATGCTGTTAATCTCGGAAGACTCATCTGGGCACTTGCATACCAAAAAGCACACAACCCAGAAGCATTCTGGAGAGCCAACCTCAAGCACTGCCAAGGAAGCTATAGAGGATGGGTCTACCAAACTGAAGCACATAGAAGAAATCTGCTCAGCGAGCCTGGTTGGTGGCATAGAGGATTTCCAACAGGACTAGGTGTACAGCAGCGTTTCTTAGAACGTGTGAACTTTGCAGGTGTTATTGCCAACGGTAGAACATTCCGTGGTAAAAACGGACGCTACGTTACGTTCTTAACATTGGGTACCAACTATGGCGAATATGTGGATGTTACTATACAACGTCCATTTCAATACCGAGACGGAGACATTGTTAGCGGCTCAGGTGTGATACGTCATCAAAACAACAGCGACTATATTAATTGTGTAGACGCTCGATTATGGACTTTCTCTCAATGGAAGCGACATCAGTTGGGTGAGACCATCTCCTAATACCTATTGCACGGCGAGGATCAAACAAATCATAGCGCACTTGGTTTTCTTGATTCCCGCCTAGTATTACCCAGTATTCTCGGTCGTTGTGTGTTTGTGTTTCCACATAGAAACCGACATGTCCTTGCCAGCCTTGTGTACCTCTTGGAAAAACAACAACATCTCCACGTTGTATATCAGCACGTTCTACATGTTCTCCCCAATAAAGAAAACTACGTGCCATTAATGGAGGATAGTTGCTTTGATCATTCAAGTTGGGTATGTCGTCTAGTTCTAACACGGCATTAACAAAAGCAGCACACCATTCAGTACGCACAGGATCAACACCCACAAACTCACGTATCTGTTTGCGATCAGCTCTTTCACTAAGACCTATATAAGGCTGTGCAGTGACCACACTGTCATTTACACTTGGTCCGCAAGCCCCTAATATCAAAACCAAACCCATCCATCTCATCAAACTTATTTATTAAATACTCCATGCAAGACTATAGTGGTTACTTTGTGATTAGAAGAGAACTGTATTCTCCGTATCCGCATCCTAAATACAATCGTGAACTAGAAAATCACACTTGGTATACAATCACAGATTGTGTACACGAACTACGTGAAAAAAGACCCATCAGTGCAGCAGAGTTTGATGCTGAACCAAGATGCATGATACACTCACAGTATTGGCCAGCACTACAAAAAACTGATGTCAGAATCATTATAAAAAATGATCTTGAACATCGTTATCGTAGACTCACAGAAGATGTGTACACGCACATACATCACACGTTAAACATGAGTGAAATCAATCCCAAACATGTGTTTTATATCACCAGTAATCTACATGAACATCGTGTGTATGCAGCATGGGCTGAAAAAAATCACATACCCGATTCTCAAAGAATACACGCACTTGGTGTGTTTGGATGGAGTGAGTTTAGTAGAGTTCGCTACACAGAGTTTGATCACAGTTGGCTCACTAGACCTAAAACAAAAAAATATGTGTGCTTTAATCGCAGAATGCACCTAGCACCGCACCGTCACCTTGCACTGTATCACCTGCAAAGACTTGGCGAAATAGATCAAGGTTTTGTGAGCAACCCTGTGACATACGAAAGAGAATACATCAACCAATATGCTTTGTGCGCCGACACTTACACAAACTCAGGTGTGCAAAGAACACTAGATACCAAACGAGATTTAGGTGCAGGTGGTAGTGCAGATTTACGCCCCTGGAAACTGTACAGAGACAGCAACTTCAGCATAGTCACAGAAAGTGAATATTCCACAGAAAACTCAACCATGAGATTCTACACAGAAAAAACTGCACGAGCCATACTGTACGGACACCCATTTGTGATCATAGGCGAATGTGGTGCTAACACAGATCTAGCACAACTGGGTTGTGAACCATACACAGAACTGTTTGATATGAGCACAGATCTCATACCCAACATGCAACAAAGAATATGCAGTCAGTTTGACAGCATTCGTTTTGATTGGGAGCCTGGTGAGATTGTGCAACTACTGCGAGATAAAATTGCACACAACAGAAACAGCCTACTTGAAGATAGATACAATCAACGAGCAGCAAAAAAAATCATAAGGTTAGCAAATGAAGTATGATTATTGGTACAGTTTAGACGGAAACAGACCCACTCCCAGACTGTGGGGATTGGATATACCAGAAACAGAAGATCCTGGTTTGCCCAACACCTTGTTTGAAATACACGGACTAGAACTGGAACGCTGGCATGTGGATCAACCTCAACAGGATTTGCCTCAAGCGGTAATACAAAATCTTGTGCAGCATCCAGGCAGCACGGTGTTGATAATGGCAGCCAGTGAATACACACGAGCATATGAATCCAGTTATGAACACACATATAGAAAGTGGGTAAAACGTCACAGAATAAGACCCAATCAAATCACTGTGATTGTGTGCAGTGACAGTTTACGAGATCGTGGCAAACGACTGTTTCCTGATCTCACATGGGGCGTATACGACTATTGGGAACATCAACCTAGACTGTGGTTTGAAGAATGGCACTGTGCAGGAGATCTACCTGAGCCTGATCGACGATTTACCTGTCTAAATAGACGTCCACATGAAATGCGAGCAGCACTGTACACAGATCTAATGACGGTAAGAGCATATAGACACACGGCATATCACACCATGGGCAACAGAAACTATCACAACTTTGACACAGCAGAAATGGATTTAGAAGTGATACGTTCAGGCGGCAATGATCCAATCAACTATTTAGATTCAGATATAGAACGCAGTGCAGCTGAGTTTTATCGCAATCCACAGACGCATGAAGCACCAGGTGAACCCATTAGCTTTCAAGATCGCAGTCTGTTTGACATCAGTGCTCAAGGTTGCCTAAACATAATCACAGAATCATATCCCAATCAACGACAGCACAGTCCCACAGAAAAAACCTACAGAGCTTATGCTGTTGCTAGACCACACATAACATTTGCACACTGTCATTGGGAAAGCGCAAATCTCCAACCAAGAGGTTATCACAGTTATCCTTGGGATACGGATGTGGATGCTTGTAGAGATCCTGCTAAACGCTATAGACTGTGTAGAGATCGAATACTGCGTTGGGCACAAATGAGCAAAGAAGACTTCCAGCAAGAAATGGCTTATCCACTACACATAGCACA
>Ga0255760_10000083_pt1 | contig 86230 bp, 76 predicted proteins | sample 071ome_25_FD_179960 | JGI IMG/M metagenome (GOLD analysis project Ga0255760, IMG submission 179960) | Coastal salt marsh microbial communities from the Groves Creek Marsh, Skidaway Island, Georgia - 071410BT metaG (version 2) | ecosystem: Environmental > Aquatic > Marine > Intertidal zone >...
CGCCTCAGATGTGCCGGGATTGGTAATACTTTCCCTGAAGGCAAGCGCCATGCGCTCCAAATCAGATGCGGTTGAGCCTGTGGCGAATCGGTAGAGCCCACTAGAAGAACGAACCAAAACAACCGGCTTCTCGGAGACTGTGACTGAGTACACGACAGCCGTACCGTTGGGAACATCCGTAAGGCTCATCGTGTTCTGTGGTAGGACACAGTTGTCATCAAAGTAGTCGAGAATTTCTGACGCGCTAAGCGCTTCTAACGTTGCTTGTACCTTTGCTAAGGAAACCTCTCTAGCACTGGGCCGATCAGCCTCCGCAAGCAATAAATCCAAATATTCTTGATAGACCGGCAGTACCCTCTCTCTGAAAACAAGCGTACTGCCTTGCAATAGAACGCCACGAATTGCGTCAAGCTTCGCTATCGCCCGTTCGTAATTTTTGATCGAAGCAGTCAAATCCCCAGACGCTTTCTGAAGACGCGCGATCTGCCAATACACGCGATAAGCAAGCCCAGGAGAAGCATTATCACCAAGATCTGCAAGCGCCGCGCGCGCCTGTTTGAGGCCCTCTGTCGTTTGACCCATTCCCTCTGATATTTGACTCCGGAGTAGTGCGAGCTCCGCCCGCTCGGCAAGATTTCCAGCGTCGCCTTGGGCGCTTGCCCGCTCGATCAGCAAGAGCGCATCTGGAAGAAACTCGCGCTCACCGGAGTTCACCAAAGCGGCGGCCACGTCCAGCAAATGAGATGTAGACACTTCCACCACTAGGCGTGCATTAAGACGACCAAGACCTGAACGGATCTCAGCTCGATTTCCCTGACTAGCGGCTAATTTAATTTGCCTTACCAGCAAATCCGTGGGGAGGCTCGCGGTTTGACTGGCAGAAGCATTCGCATAAGCTTCAGAGGCGGCATCAAGGTCACCGTTTTCAAACGCTAGATCACCCAGTAATTGATAACCTTGCGCATTAAGCTGATCGCTTTGTGATTTCCCCGTAACCTTAATACCCCGGGTCGCGACAGTTTGAGCTGTCGAGCGTAAATTGATCGCCTGCAAAGCCTCGGCGATACGCACCAATGTTTCTCGGTCGCTTTCTGTATTGGGTGCGTCAACCAATTCGGCGGCTCTGACCAGAATACCGCCAGCTGCATCTCGATAGCCCGCCTCAGATAGGAAGGATGCGATTTGCTCAAGGGCTCCAACATCGTTAGCCGATAACCCACTAGACAGAATGCGATTGGTGGCCAGCGTCACGCCAGCACCGTCACCCGCCTCAAGACTTTCTTGGAGAGCAACTTGCTGTCCTGGCGAGATCGCGGCGAGTGCCGCACCACTGCCCAACACGATACTGAAGAGCAGTGATGATGAGAAAAACCGAGTCATAGCGCACTCCTGAAACGAGACCTGAAACGATTCATTGTGACAAATTAAACTCGCATTGCCTATGGGCACTGATGAGTGTAAAGCCCGCGGCTTCGCTCAGGCCTACTGGGTCTCAGTATGGCCGCGTTGAACTTCGATTTAGCGAACACCGATCAATCTTGGGCGTGCCCAGCCCAGGTTTATGCTGGATTCTGAAATCAGTGGGTCAATCCGAGGCAAGATCTCCCCCAAATTAACCTGGTGGGTAAAAGAAGAACCAACCAGCATTCCAGACTCCATGAATCATCATTAATACGGGTAACGAGACCTGACGATCCCGCATGAAGCCAAGGAGCAGTGAGGGACCTAAGACAAGCAGCCCCGTGAGAGGCTCACGAAGCACGCTGTGGAGTGCGCAGAAGCAACTCGTTGTGACGGCATTTTGGATAGAGAGGAGGCGTTCACTGAGAAGCTCCTGCTTAAGGGTTTGGCTCCAATTCCGAACCAGATCAAACAACCAACCTCTGAAGATCCACTCTTCTAATGCGGGCGAGACAATGATCAGAACCATCGCATTCAAGGGCTGCCTCAGCCACCACAGAAGGTCAGGCTGAATATCAAAACCAAAAAATAAGACTAGATAAAAACAAAAAGCGCCCAGGAGGGCGCTCTTTTCTAAACCTTGAGGTGACATGGCTGCGGCAAGCCGTCCCGCCATGACAACCCCCAGGGAATTAAGCTGCGACGAATCGACGTCGCAGCAGCCCTGCCAAACCAAGTAGTAACAAGACGAGGAGGCCTGTATCGGCTGAGCCTTCGACCACCGAACAACCACCACCTACTTTCTTACGACTCTTGTAACCGTCCGCATTGATTTCAACCACTTGCACAGGCGTGGCTTCAGCAATACCACTTGGATCTTTGTAAGAACCATTCACTTCACCGTCAGCATCGTTCGGACCACCGTCCTGCAACGTCAATTGCATACACGTGTCTCCTGCTGTCAAGCCCGCGACGTAAAGCTCGGAACCAAGATCCGGACAGGCGCCGTCTTCGCCGAGCGCACTGGCAACTGCGTTGTTGTCGTCAACCACGAAGTCATTCCAACCGTTGGCTTCCGTGAATTTGCGGAGCACACCACCCTCTGGGACGGCAGCAGCAAGCGGGATCACGATTCTGAACGAAGTACCTGGCTCAGCAAGATCTTGAACCTCGAAGTCTAAGATGCCTGCAGGGTAATCATAATCCGCATCATCACCACCAGGTGTCGTTGCGAGTTGTTCCTCGGTAATACCGATCCCAGCATTGCCTGAGCTATTCGCAACGTCTCCGATCACGATCGAGACGCCCTCGTCCGCCTGAGCAGCCTCAGTTCCGGCATCAGCGTTCAACGCGATCACGTTGCCTTGGTCACTCGTATCCTTGCTGTCAGGAATACCATCACCATCGGAGTCCGCCTCGACCTCTTCTGCCGTCACTTGAACCGTAACGCCAATGGTGAAGGTGGTATCAGCAATACCACTATCGGTCACTACCGCGATCAGATCATAAGCGCCAGCTTCAAGCGCGGAGGGATCAAACGTGAACGTATCCGTATCGGTGCCGGTGGAAGACTCAAGGCCTTCATTGGATCCAGACCAATCGATCGTGTGCTCACCGTTCGGGTCAACGATGCTCACCATGGCACTCACAGCACCACCCCCAGCAGAAACACGCTTGCCTTTCGAATCACCCTGCGTCACCGTGATCTTCAAGACCGGCGGTGCTGCTTCTTCAATAATGGTGATCGTCGACATCTTGGCAGATCCAAGCACCGCGTTGGCTGCAGGGTCAACCAGCATCACTTCAATGGTCTCGGCTCCCTCGCCTTCAAGTTCATCATTCAAGATGGTCAGTGTCAGCATACCTTTACGACCCTCAGCGATCGTGACCACCTCAGCATCGACCGTGTAGTCTTCATCAACCGTTGCGGTACCGCCCAACGTCACCGGAATCTCCACCGGATAGGCGGGCGCTGCACCGTTTAAGACAACGTCCAGCATCACAGTCTTGCCCTCTGCCGTTCGAAGCTTGGGCACAGTCGTCACCTGAGGACGTACCGTCACTGTCTGGGTATCTATACCGACATTGCCCGCTGCGTCGGTTGCTGACCACGTGATCGTATATGTACCTGGTGCATAAGGCCCTGGGTTATCAGGCGTTGCCGTCAACTCGCCGTCCAATACATCCTCCGCGGTTGCATCCCCGAGTGCGACCTTGGTCACAAGACCCGTCGAGTCAGCCGACACGTCTGCTGGTGCTGTGACGACAGGCTTCACATCATCAGCATTAGGATCGGTACCTTCCAAGTACTCATCCAGATTGCTGCGGCCATCGCCATCTGCATCTCCTTCCCCGTCCTCAGCATCGTTGGGATCAAGTCCCTCTTCCACCTCATACAGGTCGTCGATGCCATCACCGTCGGTATCCTTATCACCACTCGCGGCAACAATGGTTACCGTCGAGGTGTTCTGGCCCTGGCGCTCATCGGCATCAACCGCGGTAAAGGTCACCACCGTTTCTTCGCCGACGGCGAAGGAGTCTGGAGCATCATTCGTTACATCGAGCGTATTGCCTGAGAAATCAGTCGCCGTTGCTGCTTCGATGAATGCAGCGATCAACGGCTGCGATGCAGGCACCGCTTCACCATCTACAGAAACCACCGTAATCGCAGCCGCGACCTTGACGCTCGGCCCTACCGCAACAAGCACAATGACTTCCTCTTTTGTGGTGTTGCCGGCCGCATCCGAAGCCGTGAACGTGACCGTCGTTTCACCTACTTGGAACTCTGCAGGCAGCGCGGAGTAAGTAAATTCAACTTCGCCATCGACCAGGTCGGACGCTGATATGCCTTCAAGCCAAGCCGCCACACGTTCATCAGAGCTAGCAACCGGCACTTCTTCATCAACAGTCAAAATCAAGGTGTTGGCGCCAGCAAACGCTGGACCTGTTGTATCTGCAACGGTTACAGGAACAGTACCCTGGGCCGCATTTCCAGCGCTATCTGTCACTGTGACGGCAACTGAAGTTGTTCCAAGAGGGAACGGCGTGCTTACGCCTTCAGCCAAAGTGACCACTGGGGCCGGATCAACCAAGTCAGTGACTTCAATTGCTGCGGTCACCTCATCGGTCGTTCCCGTGTAACCCGTTGGGCCCGTGGCTTCCAGTGTCAATCCAGCAGCCGAGACGATCGCCGGTGCAGTGGTGTCGACTACGGTCACAACCAATGACCCTGTCGTAGGGTTACCCGATGCATCCTGTGCACTCAATTCGACCGTGGTTGTACCTATAGGGAAGTACTCGGGGAGTGCTTCCCCTCCAACGGTTGGGATCACCTCTACTTCACCGCTGACCAAGTCAAGCGCAGTCACTGAGTCCCCAAACGCGGTTACAGTCGGATCCTCGCTTGAAATGCCATTTGGTCCCGTTGCCTCGAAAGAAACGTCCACTGCGCCAAGTATTGTAGGACCAGTTGTATCCACAACTGTAACTGTAACCTGGACACTTTCCGCGGCATTCCCGCTGGAATCTTTAACATCGTACTGAATAATTGAGTCACCCACGGGCAACAGTTCAGCTGTATCCCCATCTATTGTAGCGACCAAATCGGAACTTATATCACCTTGAATATTATCGCTTGCCGAGATGCCTGCCAGAAATTCGGTCAACTGCTCAGAACTCAGTGGTGTGTAAGCCCCTTCGGCTTCTATGGTTATCGAAGTCGCTGAAGCTGTGATCTCGGGTGGAATTTCGTCACCCTTAATTGTGATCGTTGCGGATTCCGCCGCAGTGTCATAACCAGCAGCTCCATCAAGGACATAATTAATGGCAGTAATAGTGTCTTCTTGCGCAGTTGTTGCCAAATCGAAGGTGATCGTGGCGAAAGGCAAAGGCCCACTTTCCGGCCAGTCACCACTACCTGGAAACTTCCCGTTGAAGCTACTGACCGCGATATTCGCGAACTTATCAGTTTTAGGATCGCCATCAAGATCTTTGTCATCCGTGGATATCGAATCGGGGGTTTCGGTGATTCCGATGATAAAGTCTTCAACCTCCGCGCTCGAAGCAAGGCTGACAAATGTTACCTGCGTCGAGTCAAAGAAAATCTTCACTCCCAGGCCAGTCGTTTGTTCATTATCAGTAGAGGAATAACCTAGGGCCAAAGCTATACCTGTCTGTCCTGCCTTGACATCCGTGTTGCTTGGATCGGTTGTGATTTTTTGTTCTGCTGCCAGCGCACCGCTCGCAGCAGCTGCGAAAATCAACGACAAAACCATATTTTTAAAGAATTGATAAGATTTAAACATTGGGGAACCCTTCACTGCTTCAAGTACGATTTTGAAACCATTCAACACTAATTACAAGCTTGCAAGACCCGTCCCGCGGCCAGACGCTCCTTCGCCGCAAAACCATTGCTGATATCTCATTCAACTCGTGTCTCGGCTTTAAAAAAGCGGCCACAGGCTTCACTCGGAGTGCAAAGTCTTACGGGCATCTCATCAATACTTGGATCAAGTCGAACATTGAGCGTTCTACTGGCCAACTGATCACCTACTACAACCTGCACTCTGACCGAAACTGACTCAAACTCTTCGCTTGAATCCTTGAACGCAAACGTTCGAGAGACCGACGGGGGTTCCCCCTCTTGTGCAATTTTTTGCAATTGACTCGTCGAATCGATTAGTTTCGGCACCTTAGCTCCTGTCAGTTCCATCTGCCATGGGCCAAGACCCTTAAGTGACGAGCGCGCGGAGACCACAACTCTAAAATCTCTGCCGACGTACTCCTCTAGCCTATATCGAAGCTGTATCGGACCTTGTGTTTTACCTTTACGGAGATCCATATTGGGCCAATCCGTTTCAATCACTGCGATTGGCTCAAGTGTGGCTGCTGAAAAATTTCCATCTAAGCAACCCGCTAATCCCAGACTGACACCAAGAATGAGCATTTGTGCTAACCAGCGCATACATTTTAAATTCGTCATTCTCATTTTCTGTTGATCTCCACTAACTGGCAAGGCGCAGAGGATTGCTTGCCAGCCAGGAATCCGTAGTCATAGAGCACGAACCAGTACTCTCCAACCGTCAAATCATCTAAAGATTCGCTCACTGATCCAGAATTACTGTTATAGGCAATTTGTTGCCCCAGTTTGTAGACCAATAAATCAGGATCGTCGGAACGACCCAACCCGCCTTGAACACCCGACGTCGCTGAGAAAACAAAGCTGCCAGATTCAGTCACTGAAAACCTACCCAAGGTTCGGTTGCCTAACTTGTTGGCATCGGGTTCTGAGGCAACGTAGTCCTCTGGTGTATGTGTGTTGTCCTGACAGACTCGAACTGCCTCGCCGTCAACAGTTATAGGAGCAAAAATGGGCAGCGCGTTGTCGGTAACGCCACCACTAACAACCAGTTCGTGACTCCCGTAGACGTCTATCTCACCTGCTTCCAGGGCGATGCTATGGTTTTTCAGGAGCGCCCTGATCGCAGTTTCTTGATCCAGGTTCGCTGAGATAAGCGGCGTCACGAGACTAAATATCGTGGTTGCTACGGGTGTATCAGGCACCTTATCAACCAACGCGCTAGTCATCTCAGCTATCGACAACGAGACTGTGTCCGCGTCTTCCGCATCATTGTTCCCGTCAAAAAGATCGAGAACGATCTCTGCAACGCTGTCCTCAGAAAACCATCCAGCGGTTACTTCAACCACGCTAGAGGGGAATCCTTCTTCCATAGGCAAGAAGAAACCTTCGGCTTGGTCTGCACCATTGGTGTCTTTGTAATCAGAATCGCCCAAAACGATTCCAGATAACGCGTTAGCCCAACCTTCAGAGAAGGCGATTCTTGGATCCAGAATATCACCTGAGCCATGGGGGCCACCTGGACTATCGTCTCGTGACAGTCGGTCTTGGAGGTAATGGCCCCACTCGTGAACAATGACGTGCTCGTCGTATTCGTCGGTGTCCTCATCGACGCCACCCAGGATGTATATTACCCCTCCCGAGTAAAACGATGTGCCGATTTTTGCGATAGTGTTGTCTTTGCTCCAATAAATTTCGAGCGGTGGGTACTCCAAACCGCTCGAATTGCGCGCCATATACCCCATGGCATCAATTATGGTGTCGATGATGGCGAAGGGCGCCGCGGCCCGCTCCGCCGTGTAACCTGTGCCTGTCCAGCCGCTCTTGATCGCGACTTCGATCGAACGGTCGGCACTGGTCGTAAACGTATCCGAGATCGCGACGTACTGCGGATAAGAAGCGACATTGATGCTGCCCTGGTTATCGTGAACACTGACCGACCATTTCGCTTGTGCGTCTGACACCTCGCTTTTCGCGCGAATCTTGAAATAGAACGAACGATCAACCGGCAATTGGCCTGATGCCAACCCTTCAGCACTGGTCATCCAATCACCATCGAACGTTTGGTCAGTGTCAGCGTCGATGACCTCGACGCTCAAAAAGCGACCTGGTAGGGACTCGATGGCATCATAATCGAGCTTCGCCTGGTAATAACCATTACTCAAATCGGTCACCGGATTGACTCGGTCATAAGTGACCTTGAGTAGTACATCAACCGTCGTCGAAGTCCCCCCATCGGAGGTTCCCGATCCATTGTCTGTGCCACCCGCGTCGACTTCGCCATCGTCTGTGGTGCCGCCACCTGAGCCGTCATCCGTGTAAGACTCCAATGCCTCTAAGTTCGCAGCGATTTCTGCCGCGGTCAGTGCGCTATTTGCACTCGTGGCTCCGGCGACAAGTGATGCCCCCTCGAAGCCAAACAAATGACGAATAATCAGTAAGCCATCGGTCAGCGGCTTAGTCTCTCCATCTTCATCGATGTCGAAATCTTGTCTGTGAGATTCAATAATCGCGGCGATATCGACGGCTTCTGTCACCATGGCACTCTGACTTACGGCACCGCTGATGAGAGAAGTGCCCTGAAACCCAAACAAGTGTCTAATAATGAGTAGACCGTCCGAAAGCGCAGCTCGCTTGCCATCGCCATCAATATCTAGGATCCCTGCTTCGCTCTCGAACCCCGAGTCACCACCCGTTGTATCGCCATCCGTGGAACCGTTATCTGTGGTTCCGCCGTCCGTACCGCCGTCGCTTCCGCCGCTATCAGTCGTCCCTCCGCTGGTGCCTCCTCCATCGGTTGTGCCCGAGTCGGTCTCCCCATCGTCAGTTGAGCCGCCATCCGTCTCACCCGAATCCGTCGTACCCCCGCCCGAGCCCCCGTCAGTGCCGCCCGTTTGAGCCTCATCGAATTCAATAACGAATGTCAGTTCGTTTGTCTCGCTAATATCATTCCACTGACTCGTTAGGCCAAAGGCATCGCTGTCACTCGCTTGATAGGGCCAGTTTTCGAGCGCCAAGCCGACCACATTTTGATTGCCGTCGTAATTGTCAGGTTCTGCCTTCCCCCAATTTTTAAAGCTGAAGGCTTCTCCGCTCTCCCAAACAAACGTGCCCTCCTCGGCTCGGTCAGAGGCGCCGATATACACATAGGTTGCGCTACCCCCATCGTCAGCGTATCCGAGCGTTTGATACGAGTTCTCGTCAAACCCTTCGCTGACGATCGCGTAGATCAGATCGTTTTCTAACTGGCTGCTAATCGACGCGAGGTATCCACCTTGAGCCTTGGCATAGTCTCTGGCCTCTAGCCAGGTCATCCTATCCTTCACCCAGAGGTAGTGGGCAAGCTGTTCTGAATTGTCGATGTCAGGCTCTGGGTCCCGATCATCTGGCAAGCCATCACCGTCGGTATCATCCGAGCCAACCCCAGCATCAGTACCCCCACCGGAGCCAACTCCGTCATCATCCCCTGCGTCGGAGGAACCTCCGCTATCACTCGCATCAGTCGACCCCTCGTCGCTGGCGCCTCCAACCGTGTCACCACCTGAGGCCAGGCTACCATCGACTTTGATGCGGCGCGCGGCCTCTACGGAATTACCATCCGAATCGGTGACTCGAATGGTCTGAACGTAATCAAAGCCTTCTTCCGCTGAGGCGGCGAGTGTCCGCTCAGCAGCCGTAGTTAAATCACCATCTTCAGCATCTGAAATGGTAAAGACCAGCTCGGCTATCGCCTCAGCATCTGAAACCGTGACCTCCGGCCCACCTATCAATTGAATAACAGGCGTGAAACCGTTTGATGTCGCAGCCACTTGAAATGCAGTAATTGCAAGAGAGCGGGCGGCATCCGCACCAAGAATGAGATCCGCACGATTCACCCCACACAACGCGTCTGCGCCATCGCAGATCAGCGTGGGCGTTGAAAAATTGGCGACTTCTGCCGCATCTGAAAATTCCGACGCGTAAGCCATGATCGTAACGAATGCTGCGTCAACGCCATGCCCCAAAGACCAAGGAAAGGCACCATCTGCTGTGCCTTGGACTCGAGAGTGATCAAGCCCCATGAGATGACCCACCTCATGCACAAGGGTCGTGTCCGAATTATCAAGTCCGACGACACCTACGTTGGATCCTCTTGCAGCGTAAGTCGCTCCGTCGAATATGCCATCGTTCAATCCGCCCTGAAGGTTGGCTAGACCGCCCGTATCGATGACATCAATGAGCCCGAGATGAATGATCAAATCGGGTTTTCGGGTGAATCTTGCATCTAGATCCGCGAACAATTCGTCTCGAACTTCCATCTGTGGGATGAGCGCCGCCGCAGTCAGTCCCGAGTCATCGCCAAGTTCAATCAGATCCGTCATGGCCACACGCGCTGGCACTGCAGAGGTTTCAAACGCCAAGTTAGCCACGTCAATCACGTGAGCCAATCTCGCGTTCAAATCATCCCCAAAGGCTTCAGCGGCTGTCGCACCATACGTAAATGCAACTTCAATCTCAGCCGGGCTCAACCAATCAACTGCTTCAGGCGAACTGCCCACTAGAGACTCAACATAGTCTGTCAGACCATCACCATCTGAATCTGATATCGCGTCAATCGCTTTGATAAGCGGTACCAGTTCCGGGCCCGATTGGCCTGCGAGCGATTCCAACCAGTAGCGTAGATAAAAGTCGCCATTTCTATAGATGAGCAATTCTACTTCCGTGAAGTTCGCGTAATCAGACAAATGACTATCCAAGCCATGGCTGAGATCAATCGTTGAACGGAGGCTAGCCTTACCATCTGCATCAAAGCTGACCGTCACTTCGAATTCAGCTTTGGGAAAGTAAGAGCCTTCCTGATCGGCAACAACGATTTGCAAATTCCAAGTTTCCTCCTGACCAGCAAGGTCAGGACTTCGGATATCGCCAATACTGAGTTCCGCGCCGGCTAATCCAAATTCGAATTCCAGTCCAGACGAAAAGAAGATACTCGGGCTGTCAAATGACCAAATGCCGTAAGATGCATCGATCGCGACCGACTGCGAACCCAGCAAGACTTGGTCAATAGGTACATCGCTGTCATTAGACCAGAGCAGCAGTCCAAGTTGTCCTTCACCTAATTCCTGGGCTCGAAGCGGGATGAGCGCTTTCATTGGGATCGGGTCCGGTCCGAAATCGAATGCGCCGAGGTTGGCCTCACCCAGAATGTAGTAACTACTCCCCGAGAGTAGGTCTTTAGTCTTCAAGTGGACGACTTCAAGCCTCAGTTCGTCTGAAGCTTCAACTGCGTCTATAAAACCAAGCGAGAGTTCAACCTTCGCCACAGTTTGATCAATCTGCTCGAACTCACATGGGCAGACCATTTTGACTGATGCCCCACCAAACGCCGCACTCACAAAAAGCACTGGGTAAAACCCCAAAATCAACCGCAAGAATATGCGTTTAAGTTCTATCATGAATTTTATCTCTCTAGCCTCGATCGGCGGGCGACGGCGGCGGCTTCGGATCACTCGTCTTTCTCTCGCCCAGTGTCGGCTTACGAATGTCATTGTCGAGTCCAATGGATTTTGAGGGGATGAGTTCCCCTCCGAATTCATCACCAGTAAAGTGCCAAGCGCCCGAAGGTGTCGTCAAGAAAATTTGCGTTAGATTCGGGCTCAAAGTCATGACAACTTGTCCTCCTCCTTCGACCACCCCCCTAAGCTTCATCACGTCAATTTTCTCTTCAGACTCGGTCACACGAATCTGAAAACGCCCAGCGCTGTCCCCTTCTCCTTCCTTAGCCAAGCTGAAGAATTGGCCGGGCTTGAATGAACTGAGAGATGCCGCGTCTCGAACAATAGCGCTCTCTATTGGAAACGGGATCACGCTGCTCATGGTTTCTTTATCTTTACTTTCGTACCCCAACGCCCCCGCATCACCTTGATCTTGCCCTTCAGCAATCCACCTGTCATCTCTCTGCTCACGCAAAGTAAACCCAATCACAACAAAGACTAAAAACAGGCCAAACCACGCAATGAATTTCATTGAAAGTTTCTCTTTTTCACATCCAAAGATAGGGCACTCTGGCTTTACCGTATCCTTGACGAACTGCGCATCGGCCTACCCTGTAGCAAGCTGGACAGAACTCGCTTTGGCTAATGCCATCTATGGGAGTATGGGCGCTGAACACACAAAGCGCTCAACCCACGCTGTTCTTCCCAAGAACCCTACCGTATCTGAGCGGCATTGTGGTCGTAAACTTGGTGTCAATCGCTCCCATGGGTTATCTCGAAAGCGAATCGCTAACTTGATCAAGTTGGACAGCTTAATTCGGTTCCGTTGATTAATCAGGCTGCGTAGGCTCAACTACTCACTAGGCCAACAACCAGGAGGAGCTAACTGAAGATGCTGGATGATCGATTACGCTATTGCTCTCTGGCCACAAAAAAAATGTCTGGGACTTGGGTGTGGACTGCCGTCTGGTTCGCTCCAGGACATGCAGCTCATGAGTACTACATTTTCTCGGCCGCCAATGCGGGCAAAGTCAAACGATTGCGCAACTTCGCGGACATCCAAGTGGCTCCCTGCACCTCTACTGGGAAAATTACAGGCCAATCAAGTTCGGGGCATGGCCGCCTCGTTGAGGATGCTGACGAGTGCGAGCAAGCCTATCGAGCATTGCGGTCGAAATATGGTTGGCAGATGGGCCTCCTCGATTTCTTCAGCCGTTTATCGGGCAGAATTCACCGTCGACAGGTCATCAGCATCAACCTAAGTGACTTTCCGACTAACGTCTAGAATAGCAGTACTTTCGCAAAGCGCAGGCTACACATGCGAGAGCAAAAACGAGGTAGAAGCACAAACAAGACGCCAAGATAACCGAGGGACCCACGCACGAGTGTCGAAGTCCTATTATTAACCATCACCTGAAGGCGAGACTAAAAGCGACGTAAGGACCAAAAAAGGATTGGTTAAAATTGATGACTCAGAATGAAGGCTAGCGAATCAAGGTCGCGCGTCTCGAGCAAAATGAAGATGAGCGAAGTCAAACCCATCGTTAAACCCCAGCTTGCACCGATTTCAGCAATTCTTCGGCAGACCGCGAGCGCTCAAACCAACGTACCCCGCGGATCAAGCGACAGCTGGTTACATGCCACCCGTTCGCGGTGAAGCACAAGTAACTCAAGATCGAATACGATCATCAGGGAATGACGATGATCTTACCATCTGTGCGCGGGTCGGCCAGCCGCTGAAATGCTTCCGAAACGTTCGCCAACGGGACTTTGTCCGTCACCAGGTTCGCTACGTTGAGCTCACCCTCCGCCAGGAGCCGCAAGGTTTCGCTGAACTCCTGCGGGGTATAGCCGAGCACAAACTGAAGCGACAATTCCTTGTTGATTGCAATAAGTGGTCGAGACGCATCTGTTTCAAGACAGACGCCTACCACCACAATACGAGCATTTCGTGGCGCATTGGAAAACAGCTGATCTAGCATGCCTTTCACACCAACACATTCGAAGATGACCGTGTGTCCGTCCTGCGGCCAGGGCTGTGCTCCAAGAGGGTCAGACATCGCAGGGTCGAGGGTCAGCGATGCGCCCAGTTGCTCCGCCAAAGTCCGGCGACCCGGAGAAAAATCACTCGCAACGACCGAATAGCCCCGCATCGAGAGCGCGGCGATGATCGCCAAGCCAACGGGCCCACAACCAACGACAAGCACTTGATCTTCATGTGACAGGTTCGCCTTATTGACAGCGTGAAGCCCAACCGCCATCGGCTCCGTCAGCGCCGCTATTTCTGCTGGGAGTCCATTTGGGACCGCCTGAATGAGGGCTTCGGTCAACACCATATATTCGGCAAATCCCCCGGGGGCGATATCCGAATAGCCCAACCCCACCATTTCGGGTCGGAGTAGTACGGGCATCGAACAAATAAGATCTCCTTCTCGCAGCGCCCCCTTGGTGTCTGGACCGAAGGCCACTATTTCGGCGGAAAACTCATGCCCGAGCACCACGGGCGCATCGGTGGTCAGCTTGAACCCGCCGCCCACTTCTCGAGATGTTTGAATGAATGCCGCGGTGTGCTGAACAGCGTGCAAATCGGAGCCGCAGATGCCACAGGCTTTGGTTGCCACCAAAACCTCACCTGCGCCTGGCTGGGGCTCTGGAACGTCATCGATCCAAAGCCTTCCGCGTTGCATGAGCGCTGCTTTCACTCGGTCACCCTGTGGAGCGGAAACCGCCCCTAAAACTCTTTGCGGAGCCCTGCGGTGATTCGCGAATCATCGACAAAGGCCTGGCTGAAATAATCTTCAATGCTGATAAAGGCCGAAAGCCCGTTGGGCAAGCCCAGGGAAACAGACCCAAAGACGCGCCCGTATGCGTCATCCAAGATGTCGCCCGTCACCAGAAATCGCGTTTGCTGCGGGTCTTCAAGAAAGCTGGTATTGGCGCTGAACCGGTCATCGCCGCCCTTGAAATTGTACTCAATACCGAGTTGTGGCGAAAAAATACCCCAATCTGCATTGAAATTCTTAGAGATTCGAAGCCCACCGCTCAGAATCGACTCGCTGAAATCCGCGGTGTCGAAGCGCATGGCGAATCCAATGCCGCCCGCTTCACCGTAAGGGTCTGACTGACTGCTTTGATAGGTCGCACGAGCAAAGGGTTGAACTTGAATCCCGCCAACGGACAGATCCCAAGACAATCCGCCACTCAAGGACCACTGGCTACCATCGATGTCGCTGCGAGTCACCACCGCTTGCGTGGGCAGCGTTCGGGTTGATTCTTGAAACACCCCGATGCGGGAAAATTCCGATTGCGTCCAGGCATAGCTGAAGATGGCATCTGCATAACCGCTTTGGCCCACCATGCTTGTTACGAAGAGGTTCAACGAATAGGTGTCGCGATCAATGGCGCCTTCCGTCGGACCAGGTACGAAATTGCGTCCAGGCAAATCAGCGAGAAAATCGGTATCCGACCGATTGATCCCAAAAATGGCCCCCACCAACAGGTTATCTCGAAGCCGATAATCCCCCCCGACCATAATGCGTAGGCTATCCGTCTCGAAGCCGCGCTCATTACCGGTGATTTCCCGATCCTGTTGACCCGTTTCGATGTTGAGGAGCATGCTCAGGCCTTTGATGCCAAAAGTTTCGACGACGCCCCCTGAAGAATCCTCAGAATCATTCTTCATTTTCGCCTGTAGGGCCTTGATCCGGGCCCGGGTCTCAGAAAGCGCCGAAGCACCCGCTGAAAGCGGTTGCGTGGGATTCAGCGAATCCTCACTGTCTCCAGATAAGTCACCGTCTACCGAATCAATATTGCAGCGTTCAAAGAACGGCGTGCCTGGCACAGCGTTGGCGCACGCTCTCGTTAGAAAGTCTTGAAAATCAGGGGCCGCACTTTGCGCTAGCCCGGAGAACAAGCCCAATCCCATGATGATGATCGCTTGCCTTGTCCGCATGAGGTTCTCTCTCCTTTTGATCCACTGTTATCTCATTCACCGAGTGCGCGCCGCTCGTAGGTCAATCGCTGCAATAGAAATCAGTCTTTTGCGATGGTCACCCATGGCTTTTGTGACGCTCGACATTGTGTCCGCGTATCTTTGATTCATCCAAAGCGTCTGCGCACTGGCCTATTTTGCAACCCTTTCGAAATAAAAATCACCGCCTTCATGACCCGCAAACTGCAAAGGCGCATATTCAGGTTGTTGATCATAGCCGACGCTTTGACCTGCTTTGCGAACCCTTGGCGCAATCTGATCAAACAACGATTGTGCTGAAATTCGTCCCGGTGCGGCCTCGAGCTTTTTGATCAAAGCATCGGCGAAGATTGAGTGCCGCCCCCCGATGCCATCAAGCACCGGCGCGATCCCACCAGACGTCATTGACGTTCTAACACGCGTCAGCCCCTGACCCGAATAGCTCTGTGACAGCTGCGATGCCGTGAGCGCCCCTCGCGAAAGCATTCCCGAATAGCATGAATCACTAATGACCAGCACTTCATTGGCAGGCAACAAGTTCAGCAAATCCGTCACAGTCACATTCGATATCCACTCTGTGTTATCCCCCGCTTCGGCATCCACGGGCAACCAGTGACCACGGAAATTCACCCTGTCCAAATCTCCATGGCCAGCGTAATACAGAAGGAACCGATCTTCGGCGTTGAGCGATTGGCGATAACGATTAACAGCTCGTAGGAGATCGTCCCGGGAGGCATCGAGCAGCGTCTCGACCTCAAACCCGAATTCACTTTGAAGCAGTTCGCTCAGCGACCTGGCGTCTGCGCCAGCGGTGAAGAGATCACTTAGGTGAACATAATCGTTATTCCCAACCACCAAGGCGACTGAACGCCTTACGGCCGAGCCTCGTGATTTAGAAACCGTTTCTTGAATTCCCTCGAAATCTTCATCAAGTAAGCCCGGCTGAATGCCAATTTGAAGCATCGTCACGCGGCGCGTCGCCTCTGTGACGGCGACCTCGATCAGCCCATCTACCGGCTCGACCGAGCCCCTAAATAAGCCGCCACCGAGCATGACCGCAGGCTGACCATTCAACGTGATTTCTCGTATCTCGGTGCCACCCTCAATTTGGCCGACCACCAAAGTCGCCGTCTGACCATCATGGATCGGTTCTGTTGTGCTGGTGACCCTGATACCTCGCTGGTTCAGCATCGGTTCGATCACTTTAATGGTGGGAGGCGGTACCTCTCGTTTGCCGAGTGATTCGAGTCGACGCTTGAGTGCGAGCTCAGAAGCTTGACCGAACCAATAGGCCGCCATGGATGCATCCTGTTCTAGACCCAGCCCTGCCTCGAAGAGATGCGCTAAATTCAACGCGCCCCGAGCATAGCCTTGCTCTGCGGCTGCCAAGTACCACATGGCCGCCTGGGCAAAATTCGGCGCGTCACCATACCCCCGTTCAAACGCCTCGCCAACATAGGTCTGCGCCTCAGGATCCCCGGCTTCGGCGCTCGGCAGCCATGCCTTAAGCGTTGAGGCCAAAGAGGCTCGATCGTAAAGCACGTACTCTCCGCCTCTCGCGCGACACTCGTCAGCACTGACTTTTACCGCGCGCCTCGCTGCTGAATAGGTCATGTTCCCAAGCTGTCGAACTTGGGCCGGTAAAAGGCAATCCACCGGCAACAGCTGAGAGAGTGATTCGTCCTCTCCGAACGCAAAACCGGGCGAGATGCACAGATTGATTACTATGACGAGGCCTCTAAGGGGCGAGACAAGACCGCTTATGATCTTAAGCATCGGACGTGGCTCCCGAACCAAAGAAAAAAGACCACACACCTCATACCTCGTTCAAATTCAATGGCTGGCGTGCTTCCAAACCCTCCTACCACACTGCGCGGATCTGGCGGGGATTCGTTCCGAGTGGAGCCGTTCCAAACCTCAGTGCCAGAGCGACCCCGTGCAACGCTTCGGCTCTTGGAGAGTCACCGCGAGGCGTCTGGACCTCGATGTTAGGTGAGAAGTTCGGCTGGAATAGCACCTCGTTCAACCTAACTGCTCACTCCGTCGGACTACGAGTCCCCAATCAACCCTCGACTCGCTAAAGAGTCACGTGGGCACTCTACCCGTAGTTGCAGTCGGGGCTGACCCTTGCTGCGGACCGTCTGCAATACGTGCGAGTGCTGTCAACGCAACCGAGGCCGGATCAGAGACCTCCTAGCCAATCCTTACATTCTTGCACCCTCAACCGGATTGAGAGATCGGGTCCGGGATCAGCTTTGCATACATCTCGTGCCAGTGTCTGAGCTTTAACTCGTTGTAGTCCGCGAATCGCAAGTGCTCGCGCGCAGTGGCTTTCATGCCTGCATACACATGCTCAAGGTTACGAATATCTTGATTGAAGATTTTCGTCAGCATGCCGAGTTCATGCGCTTCGGTGTAGTCGTCCTCCGCGCTCAACCAATGAATCTCAGACACGGGCGTGTAATCGCCATCCTCGGGCATCGGTGATAAGTACATACATTCCATAATGCACTCTTCATGATTATCACCATTGGGCCTGAAGCGATAATTAATCTGGTTGAACGAGCCCCAAGGGTGCCAGTTTGGAAACACCGTGAAGAAGATGGATGCAGTCAACTCTATGTCCGGAATGGTATCGGCAACCGAGGGAACAATGTCTTTCAGGACGTGACGCTGAATTTCAGCGCCGCCTTGCCGAGTGTTCGCTCGGGCGCCCATTTTGTCTTTAATCCGACCCGCCGCCCGAGAACTGCTCATCGCCTGAACAGCCTGTTCAGGCAATTGGCGTCCGCCCACCCAATCACACAAGTGCGGGTTCGCATCCGTTAAATCGCCTTCAATCCACTCTGCGTGTGTGTTGAATTTGCCTGACTTACCTTTGGGCGTTGTCACTTGAACCACACCATCGCCCAAATCTTCGTAGACCCAGCCATTCAATGGATGCTGGATCTTATGCACACCATCGAGTTCGACAGGCTCCCACGCAGGAAGTCCGTTGCCTTCCAACGCGCCACAACGTATCGCACGAGAGTAGTTTCCGAAGGCGTCGTATTTGGTGCAGAGATCGTGTGCACCGCCCGTCAAAATCTGAGGGTGGGTCATGAGTACGTGGTAAGACTCCATAAATGCTTCTTGAACCACTTTCCAATTTGCTTTCACAATTTTCGCAACATGAGCGGACTTATAGCGCTTGGTGTACGGCAGCAATGGGAAGTGGCTGTCTAAATCACCGAGAAAATCTTCCAAAGGCTCTGCTTCTGGGTCAGGATTGATGAAGATAAATCGACCCCAACGACCGACTCTTACTTCAGGTAATGATTCCTCGTCTCGCTTTAGTCCTGTGTAATCATAGGCACACGGAATTTGCTTTAAGGTTCCATCAAGATTCCAAGCCCAACCGTGGAACGCACAACGCAACTCATCCAGCCCCTTTCCACGGCTTTCACGAAGTTTACGCCCGCGGTGCAGACAGGCGTTGTAGTAGGCCTTGTATTCATCTTCCGCCACCCGAACCACAAGGAATGACATTGTCGAAATATCGTAGGGGACCACGTCGCCCACATTCGGCAGATCATCCTCATGACAAGCCACTTGCCAGGATTTCTTCCATAAATGCTCACGTTCGAGTTCGTGATACACACGAGACGTGTATCGCTTCACTGGAACCAGTGTGGGTCCTGGATCCATCGGGGCATTGCGCCTCAAGGCCTCGGAGATGTGTTCCGGGTTGGTATCGGCTTGCAATAGCTTCTCGAACGCTTCGTCCATGGTGCGTACACCGGCTTTCGTTGCCGTATTCATCGCGACTCCTTCCATTGATGCTGCAAACTTCCCTTGCAGGGGGGTGATCTCGTTAGGCGTTAAATTACCTGTTATCGGCATGTAAAAAAAGCACGTTGTCCGGTTTTAAGTCAAGCTTTCCATGCCTCAAGGCAAACCAGTCGGGCATGCCCGAGCTTGGGCACGAACACCGCCGAAAAGATGGTCTAACGCCTACTCGAAATTCGCCGCCAAGGGCTTGATCCAGGCCAAAGAAGATCGCAGGATGCGAGTAATTCAAAGGAGTACTCCCATGAGCCTAAGTCAATCTCTCTTCGATCTCTCTGGAAAAACCGCGCTGATTACTGGTGGCTCATCTGGGCTTGGTGCCTACTTTGCCGAGGTACTTTGCGATGCTGGCGCAACTGTCGCCATCGTCGCCCGCCGAGCCGACAAACTAGACGAGGTTGCAGACCTCGTTAGATCTAAAGGCGGTTCGATCATCACAAAAACGTGCGATATCGTCGACGCCGACCGCGTTGGGGAAGTTGTCGCCGACATTTGGAGCGAGTTGGGTCGTATCGATATTTTGGTAAACAATGCAGGCACGGTTGGGGATGGGGGCTTCGTCCCGGAGAAACTACCCAGGGCGGTTTTTGCTGAGACCATCAATACAAATCTCATCGGCCTCTGGACCTGCAGCCAGGAAGTGGGCAAACGCATGCTGGCTGACGGCCACGGCGGCTCCATCATCAACATCACTTCGATCATGGGCATGGGAGGCGCCGCAGATCATCCGCTTGCCTACCAGACTTCGAAGGCTGGGGTCATCAACTTGACGCGCAACTTGGCTTGCAGTTGGGCTGACCGGGGCATTCGCGTCAACGCGATCGCGCCGGCGTATTTCCCCAGCGAAATGACTGGCCCTTATCTAGCCGTGCCCGGGTTTGAGCCTTACGTGCAGAATGCGACGCCCATGGGTCGACTAGGCGAACTGAGCGAACTTGCAGGGCCTTTGCTTATGCTCGCCAGCAACGCAGGCAGTTACATGACCGGCGCGTTGATTCCAGTGGATGGAGGCTACTCATCCGGCGTCGGTCATTCGCGTTGGACCGACGACATTTATGAGGGTTTAAGCAACGTGATTCCCGATCAGGGCTCGGTGCATATCAAAGCGCCCTAAGCCTTGCTAATCGATCAGCGGGAAGCCCAAAAGCCACCCCGCTGGTCCCGAGACCGATGGTCACTCAGACGTTCAATATGGCTGTGAAGTGGTAACCCCCGCAAAATAAAATGGCTCGACAGCCCATCGGCTGGAAGCCCGTGCAGGTTGACCAGAGGCGTGATTTTTTTACCTCGTTGAAATAATCGGCTCTCGAGGCCGACCTTCCTCTAGCACTTACTTTCGCCAACGCGCACTCTCACTGGCGCTTCTCGCTCATCATGGCCGGCACTTTCCTCCACGCCGCCCGTACAGGACGTGCCTACCGGATCGTCCGGCTCTCAAGGACGGCCAACATTTCCTCCCGAGTCCTGGTAGCCTCAAGGGATATGGCGCCGTTGAACAACGCATCTCCGTTAAAACCAAAAAGGTAGCGAATTAACAACAGTCCATCCGTCAGAGCCTGGCTTTTATTATCGCCATCGATGTCCAACTCTGGCTCAACCGCCTTAAGAAATAGCTCAACTGCAGACTGATCGAAGCGAGCAGCGCTTGATACTGCACCATTGGATAGGCTCTCACTTGTGAATCCAAATAGGTAACGTATCGCAATCAATCCATCCGTTAGAGCGGTTGATGATCCGTCGTAATCGAAGTCGAAGCGCAGGCAATCATCAGGACACAGATAGGGGTTTCTGGGATTCGTACCAGCTTCGATCTCAACAAGATCTGAAAACCCATCCTCGTCATCATCATCGTCGGTGTTGTCCCCAATGCCGTCTAAATCGAAGTCCTCGCTCTCAGTGGCATCAAAATCAAATGCGTCCTCGTTGTCTCCTACACCATCGCCATCTGAATCCGTGGTCTCGGCAGCATCCTCCGGGAAATCATCCGAGTCGTTTTCAACTCCGTCACCATCGATGTCGTCATCGCACACATCACCGACGTTATCACTGTCCAAATCAGACTGCCCCGAATTTATGACTGACTCACAATTGTCGATCTCGTCCTCAACGCCGTCACCATCGGCGTCGGAGATTTCCGAGCCATCGTCAGAGGATCCGCCGCCCCCATCGCCTCCGGACAATCCGCCCGATCCTAGCCCTTCGTCGCCACCATCAACCGAGCCGTCCGTGGATCCTCCATCACTTTCACCACCCGAGGTTTCTCCACCTGCCTCTCCGCCGCCGGTCTCCCCGCCGTCATCGTCCACTACAGGATCCTCGATTTCTTCAACTAGGGTTATCAGTCTTTCAAGCGCTAGAAGCTGATCACTACTCAAGTTTTGATTCGTGTGCCGATTCCCCTTCGGGCGGTTCAGAAGCTCATTCCCCTTCCCTTTCTCGATGTAGTTCTTCAGCTTGCCAAAATTGGTGTCCTGCTGGCTGAGGGAAGACCCCCTGACGTAAACAAGATCAATACCCCCGTACTGACCACCGCTCACGTGGCACACGATGCACTTGGATTGAATTATCGCGTCAACTGAGTTTTGGTAGTGTGCAAAAGCCTCTTCCTCGGTTGACGCCGCAATTTTGAAACTGGCCATAACCGACGACAACACGATCAACAGGCGCGCCAGAGAGCGCGTTCTCCGTTTTTGTTTATCCGCCATCCCTAACCACTGACTAGATGTAATCATGGGTAATACTCCCCCGCCCAGCTTCGTGGATTACGCAATTCGAACTAATCAAGATCATGCCGCCTTTCTGCCCATCAAATGTTTCACTAGCCAAAAGACCCGCTAAATGTGGGTGCCGAACGTTTTCCCGGTTCGATCAACCGCGAACCAAGTCGCCCCTGAGGCAGAGAGGAATTCAAGGCCACGTTCGCCTAGCACTATCGCGATAGTCGCGAGGCTACCGCTGACGACCGCTTGATCAGAGACCACGCTCACCGCCGCAAGTGCGTCAACCGGCCAGCCTGTCCTGGGATCGATAATGTGGCTATAGCGTCGCCCTTCGATTTCAAGGTATCGCTCATAACCACCGCTTGATGCGATTGCCTTGTCCGTCAGCAGCAAAGTCGCAATCGGACCAGACTCAAAAGGGTGTTGAACGCCAATCGGCCATGCGCCCCCATCTGGATGCTCGCCGGCGCAGCGAATGTCGCCGCCCAAATTAACCAGTGCAGAAGTAACTCCTCTTCGCTTAAGGCCCTCAATCAGCGCATCGGCCGCGTACTCCTTAACGATTCCTCCGAAGTCGATCTCCATTCCTTTGACCGGCAATCGCGCCTCGCCGCGGGCCCATTCAACGGCTGGCCAATCCACAAGCTTTAGCATCGTTTGGAGCTCTTCTTGAGGTGGCAGCGTTTTTCTTCCGGCAAACCACACCCTGCGTAGACACCCGGAGGTAACATCAAAAGCACCCTCGCTTACCCGATAGCATTGATCTGCATAGCCAAAGAGCGCCATCGCTTCTTCGTCTAAATCAAGCGCATCGGATAGGCCCGCTCGCGCATTGATGCGCCCGACTAAACTGTCTTCTTTAAACCGAGAATACTTGCGTTCAAATCGACGGGTCTCGTCTTGAGCCCAGCGACTTGCATCTTGAAGGAGCGACGGGTCATCCCCAACCAGTCTGAGTTCGCACGGCGACCCCATGGCTTTAAACATCGCCGTGAACGACCGTCTTCTCAAAATTTCAACTGGATTCCGAGCGAGAGAAGCTCATAACCGAGCAGTGCAACGTGTGAATCTTGCCCACTGAGACCCCAAGAGGGTTTCGATCGGTAGCGCTCGTACTGCAGCCCTACTTTGAGGGCATCTCGCTTGTAGTTGATGGCCAATTTGGTGCTCAGCGCGCCAAATGCGGACAACCTGAAGTCACTCGATTGAGGCAATGACAGCGGGCGATCATAGAGGTCGCCCAGCGTAAAAAACGATGCAGACGACTGCTGGTAACGGCGAATGCCCGGTTCGATTTCCCAGCGATCAAGAAAGGGGGTCAGGATGCTGAACTCGACGGTATGCGCCTCGAGGTCGTAGGAGTCCCAGTAATATCGATACTCTGCTCGCACCCGACTGGCCGCCGCTTCTACATAGTGAAGATATCCCGCGGTGAGACGATGCTCGATTCGATTGTCGGGCCTGACGTCTCTCAGCTTGTAAGGATCACTGAGAAAACCGGCGCGCTTTGTCAGGCCATACCCCATCTGTACAATCTGCTTACGGCTCAGGATCTGGCTCACACTGAGTGCGAGGCTACGACTCTGCTTACTTGCTTTTACCACGCGACCGTAGAGCACAGCATCGGTGGGATTCAACGTATCACGCGCATAACTGGCGTCGAGCGTTAGGGTCGTATTCTTTTGGAAAAACTCGTTGATCCAGCGAATCCCAGCATAATTTGATCGATAGTCATGCTCTCTCGAACCGCCCACCGACAATGACCATGCAGCATTGTCTGAATACTTGGTGAGCGACCCTTCCAATTTATTTCGAGAGTCATCGATCGACGCACCAGACATGATGACCTGTTGGTCGCCTACTGAATCCACTGATGCGCCCCAAGGAGATGCGCCAGACATTGCTTCGTTGGAGTAATTCAGATTGAGGGCCCAGTCGCTACCGACTGGACGCTCCAAATAAAACTGGTTGATCTTGATTTTGTATCGATCGGCTGATCCAAAAAGAATGGTTTCATCCCCATTCTTTATTGGATCTTCTTGGTAAACACTGCTTCGGAGCGCAACGCTGGTTTCAGTCGGTTGGTTAACCGAAAACGCTGGGAGTGCCATGGCCGCCGTGGTTAACGCAACCAGCGCTCGCCCTAAATCTTGTGGGGCGCCGTGATGTTCACGTTTTGCGCTACGGTCCATCTGATTGCGTTTAGTTACAGCCACACCCGCCCCCTGCTGACCCTAGCCCGCCGCTCGCGCCCTCTTTACTGAAGTAGACTTGCTGATCCAACGCCTGAGCCAGTGGGTCCTCGGTCCAGGCCATTTCATCTTTCGCAAGAATTTCCCGCTCCCAGGGTGCGACGGTCTGACAGGCACTGACGAAACCCAGCACCAACATCACAAGCAATAGGCGCGATTTACTTTGAAAGGACATCGTTCACCGCACTTGCGAGTTTCGCCTCATCGCCTGGCTTAAAACCGACATGGCGCGCCACGATCAGTCCTTCAGGGTTTATGACGTAGGTGGTAGGCATACCGGGCAAGTCATATTGTGCTGCTATTTTGCCGTCCGTATCGATGAGCGAATCATAACTCACGCCCATTTTCCTCATAAAGCGCGCAGCTCGTTTAGGGTCCGAATCAACACTTACGGCGAGGAGCACTGCCGACTCCGGTTCAAGCGCGTTAGACAAGCGCTCCAACTCCGGCATAGCGACCAGACACGGACCACACCAACTCGCCCAGAAGTCAAGAATCACGGCCTTTCCTGCGTAATCAGCAATCGAGACGGGACCCTCACCCCCCAGTGTGGGCGCGCTAAATTGAGGCGCCGAATCTCCCACTTCTACAGCAACGGCGGCCCCGGACCAGGCTAACAGCAAACCGATAAGTCCAAACTCTTTGAGAACAAGCATTGTTTTTCCTCGTGTGCCTTGGTCACCTCGCGTCTAGTGACTGCCTCGCGCCTCTCTGGTCAATTTCACGGCCAACGAACCAGAGTGCTCTGTTTCATCGGGTGCGATTTGAGCCTGGCCCAAACCCTCTCTAAAGACCTATGCGCGACCAATCGTCTGGGTGGTGTTGATCCCTCATTTTGCAGCTCTGGATTCGCACGTAAACCCTGAGACCTGAGGCAAACGCTGAATTAACTGGGAGACGGGACTCCAGATCGCGAGCTTGCGTTAGGCACTGGTCTGGCAGCGCCTCACGCTCGTGATGAGCCAACACGATTACAGCAACTTATACGCACAGAGTCTCAAGTACAGATCGCCTGCAAGCGATCGCTTGATTAAGCGCGCGATTCCGTCGCTTGAACAGCCTCCCCATCTGTTAATGTTTTACAACGCGCGAAGTATTTCCAAACCACCATGATCAAGTGCTGCTTGACTGTGCCGAATAGCCATTGAGGCGACCAACTGCTGACCACGTTCGTTGGAGAGATCGAGGTTGCCGCCCGCGACCATCGCGGTGGCCAGACCACCCATCAGTTGCGCATGCTGGTAATCCGCCCAAGCCTGCTCACCGCTATAGCCCGTGACCCCAGAGGCTTCGAGCGTTTGCTGGTAAAGATCGACGAGGAACTGCTCGTGCGTCCTGCGGAGCTCGATATCCATGGAGCCACTGATCAGATAGGACAGATCATAGACTCCAGGGCCTCGCCCAATACCCTGCCAATCAATCACAACGACGCGCGGTTGCGCGCCAGAAGCAAACATCATGTTTTCCACGCGATAATCCTGATGTGCAATGGTCCACGGAGATCTGTTGCAAAGAATGCTATTCAATTTCAGATAGTTACCGGCAAAACCGCGAAATATTGCCAACATATCGTCCGTCAGAGCAGCGGCAAATCCTGCTTCAAAGGCAGGTTGGATCTGAAGAAGCAACTGATCCACATACTCGATTCTAGGGCCTACCATCGCGGGTATCCAATCAAACGCAGCGTTTTGCCCTTGCCCCCACCACGTCGCGTGAATCTGGGCCAAAACCCGTACCGCAGCCGCTGCTTGCTCGAACGTCATGCCATCTGCCTGGCTCACGAGCACCAGATCACTCAGATCTTCCATGACGATGACGAAATCCGCGGTGCCCGTCACAATTTCGGTGTGAAAAATTTGGGGTAACCCGACGCCGACAGATGGCGCCAGCTCATTGTAAAAACGGACTTCAGCCTCGAACATGCCAAGGGCGATGCCCTGCTGTTTGTTTTCCTCAAAGGATGACGGCAACTTGACGACGACACTGCCAAGTGCCTTGGCCTTGTCATCACCGGCAATCGCTACTCTGAAGATATCCCCCATCAGACCAACACCTTGCCCGACCTGACGCACAGTTAACTCATCTATCCGGCAGCCTAAAATCTCGCCTAGCCATTCAGTGCTTACATCGTCAATCGTGTTGGGAATCATCTCGCCACCTACCTTCTTCTGGACCTCGCTATCCTAACCTGACACCTCGAAGTTCTCACGTCTCGAGCGTATGAATTTCTCGGAAGTCTTAACTCCCCTAGGAGCGACTGCCGTCATCCATTGCCCTCAGAGATCAAAGTCCAAACGTCAGAACGGAGAAAAGATCCCGACGACATTGCCATCTACGGCAACGATTTATGGTTTCGCATTAATTTCTAGAACCTCTCAATACGCCGGCACATCGGCCATGCCAATCCAAAAGACCTCAACTCGCGGATGTCCCGCAACGCAAGAAGTTGCCTCTGCGTCTCGAAATTAACGTGTAAATTAGCTAGCGTAGCCAATACGCCAACACCTCGGCAAAACATTCATTGATCGCCCTAGGTTCTCTGCAGGGCTCATCCAGACACCAGACGATAGAGAGAAGCAGCATGTTTGATTTTAAGGGCAAGGTCGTACTCATTACCGGCGCGAGCTACGGCTTGGGCGAGCAATTTGCTTACAGTTTTGCGGAAGCAGGTGCCGACCTCATACTCACTGCAAGAAGCCAAGCGATGCTCGAACAAGTTGGTTCAAAATGCGAGGAAAAAGGTGCCAAGGTGACTGTCGTGACGGGTGACGTCTCAGTAGAAGCGGACGTCCATCAAGTGATCAAAGAAGGCATCGCTGCCCATGATCATATCGATGTGCTGATCAACAATGCAGGGATTGCAGACGCCCGAGGCGTCGCGGCCGAGCAATTTGACACCGAGACTTTCAACCAAATTCTTTCAGTTGATCTGGTGGGTGCGTTCTTATACGCACGAGAGTGTGGGCGCCATATGCTCGAGCGTGGCCAAGGCGCTATCGTCAATATTTGTTCAATTATGGCGAGCGGCGGCAATGAAAATAATGTGATTGGCTACACTGCCGCTAAAGGCGGCCTTCTCAATCTCACTTATCAATTAGGCTGTGAGTGGGCGGATCGTGGCGTTCGAGTTAACTCGGTCTCACCAGGGTTTATCGTCACGGAGATGACCCGTCCCATGTTAGAGGCCATGGGTATCGACCGGTGGATCGCCAGTCGAACACCCATGCGGCGCGTGGGTGATGCCCAGGAAGTGACGAATGCCGTCATGTTCTTGGCCTCAGATCTTGCAAGCTATATCACTGGGGTCGATTTGCTTGTGGATGGGGGAACCAATGCCAGCAACGGCACCTTTCAGATCCCGCCCATTCATCATGAGTGGAATACCGACAAGCCCATGGTTCCCTCGTCTTACCAACCGGTTCAGCCAAGACCTGACTGGTATCAGGCGCTCGAAAAAGGCGTCCCCGGCGTGCACTATCCTCTGCCAGATCCTGAGGAGTGATGGGTTAGAGCGCGCTCGCGTTGGCCGGCTCGCCCTAAGAGGTGAGGCCTTTAATATCAGCGTCAAGCTTCGCAGGCCCGCCGCACCGAGACCTTAGTCTCGACATGGACTCAACCGATTGGCTTCCTCTAGATGCTGCCACCCGTCGACATCATAGCGGCGCCCGTTTCGATCGCTCGGCATCGACCAAGGGCCACAGATTTACATGACCGAAGCTGTATCAATCCCCGGGGGGCTGTCTAATCATCCCCCGGAGGGGGTCAAAGAGCCCTATCGAGCCGATCGGAAGAGGCGCAGGGCCCGGCGTTGAGAGGTGTCAAATTGGCGACTAAGGGGACTGCATCGCGCGCACTCCTCCACATATCGAGGGTTTCGGAGCGAACGAGGCGATCAAAAAAACAAACAATCTTGACTGTTATTACGCTTCAGCTAATGTCAGTACACGATTATTTGAGCTCCAGAATTGCGTTCCTCGGACAAGTGATTGGTGACGAACCAGGAACGCCTGCCCTTTAGAGCGAGTTGTTAGAGGCAGCGCGGCAGAGAGTCACAGCGCGATCAGAACGCGCTCAAAGTTTGGATTCGCGTGAACCGGCTCCCCTAAGTGGTGGCGGGCTTTCGGGCCCGCTGCCGCTTATTTTTAAAAAACTCACAAGAGAATTTAGGCCCGAGTCGGCTGATGGCCACCATCGCAAGACCACAGGCCCTCTAAACTGCCCAAGCCAGAGCGAAGGGCGTATCGCATGAGTCGTTAAGCTGGGTCGACAAGCGACAACCAAGAATTGAGCTCTGATCGAGTCACGCGCTTCAGACTGCGGCCTTGAGCGCCAATTCACATGCCTTGCGAAAGAAAGATTCAAATGCACAGATCTTAGGGATTGGCTAGCAGATCCTTTCCACGAGACCATAACCTGAGTCATAGACGAACTCGCGCCCATCCGTCGGCCGATCAGTGCCCGTGCACCAGCATGTCTGAGTGAGAACTCCGAGATCTGCCCCTGAAGACGCGGCCTTCTGCACGTTTGAGTGTTCTATTAACAACTCCCCTAAGCATGCAGCCCAGCACCCAGTGCGCCATGGGCAGCTACCATGGGACCGACAGTGAATGGTGATTCGCGGATCAACTTAGTCTGACTTAAGTAAATTATCGGACCTGCTTGCCTTGATTTTCTGCTGAGCAAGCTCGATCGCACGCTCCAGATAAAACCAGAAAAAATCAGGCGATTGGTAACCCAATATTGGGTCCACCAGTGCATTGCCCTGTCCATCCAAAAACAGAAGCGCGGGCGCACCCGACACACCGAGTATCGCCATCAATTCCGGTCCGGTCATGCGCTGATCGCCAAAGCCCACGACACGTTCAAACTCCCAGCCCAGCTCAACCAGGTCGATGGAGTCCATAAGCCAGGGAATCTTTTGAAGAGGACCCAAGACCTCGCTTTCCATTCGCGCGCAAAAGGGGCATCCCGGTTGCGAGATGTAAACCACACAGACTTTCTCATGCTCCTCTGCGCTCGAACACTGGTGCGCTAAATTTTCCGCGGCAGCCAACTCCGCGCGCAGTGTGCCACTCATGGATAACAAGAGCGTAAGTAAACTCAATCGGTACAGCATGCCGCCTGAGAGCATTTCTTCACAGCTTCGACCCACCAAACGATAGAGAGTATCAAGTAGCGATAAATACAACGGTATCAACCTCAAACATTCAATTCCTCGGTTATCGACCCAACGATTTCCTAAAACCGCATGTCCCAACCAGCATACTGCACATGCTCCTCGGCCTGACACTCACCCGAACTTCACGCGGGATCTTTATCCTCACTCGAAAAAGATCATCTCCACCTGTTGGAACACCCTACCCGCATTTTTCACAGCGAGTTCATCGAAGGTGTCCAGATGTGCAAACGCACTCTGATCAATATCATAAGCCTCATTGAGTCCGCCACCCTCATCGAGAATCGCCATTGACGCCTCCCACAAAAATTTTAAATAGTTGTAAGTTGTCTCTCTCGTATCTTTCTCTGTCGTGGGATGACCGTGGCCTGGCACGATGGTCCGGATTGGCAATTGACGCATGCGATCATAGGACACGAGCCACTGCTCAACGTCCGTTTCAGGGAAGACGCCTGGAATTCGCTCATGAAATGCGATGTCCCCTGCAATCAATATTCCATCTCGCGGCAACCAAACAGACACATCGCCCGGTGAATGAGCGGGACCAAATCGAAGCACCTGAACCTCAATGCCGCCGACAGGCACTATCCACAGGTCCTCACTGATCGCTTCTGGGCGCACGATGGTCGTACCTGCGGCCTTCTCCCGATTTCGCTTGCGCATTGCCTCCAGGACGTACGGGCCTCGCGATCGAATATCCTCCAACGCCTCCTGATGCGCGACCAAACGTGCGCCTTGGTCTCGCCAATAGCTGTTGCCCAAGAACGCATGACCTTGGCCATTTTCATTAATCACCCAAGTCACGGGCTTATCCGTTAAGCGTCGGATGGCAGCGTGCAGCCTTGCTGCTAGCCAGGCGTTATCGCCCCCATTGACGACGATGACCTCGGTCTCTCCCAAGATAATCGAGAGATTATTGTTGTGTCCGGCATTCTCGTACGACGGGGGCTCGGTTTCACCCACAGCCACCCAGACTACATCCGACACACGCGTAAGGCACAAGGGTTCAACCGATTCGGCACGGGGGCTCACTATGCACAGAATGACCAAAAAAGGTCCCCAAAGCCGGCGCACTCGACCTCCTTATATAAGTTTTATTTAATAATCTAACATGCTAAATTGCCGATCTATCATATAACAAAGAGGCATATTCATATGCATGATAAGCCAATTATTTCCTGGCGAGCTGCGGGCGTCTCATTGGGACTTCTACTCACCCTCGCGACCTACCTCGTTTCGCCACTCGGTGTGTCCACGCAATTTGTGGTGACGGACGCGATAGCCCTACACAGCATCGCGCCAGAAATGGCAGAGACGAATGCCTATCTTGCGAAATATGGAACCAAACAAGATTGGGGCGTTGGCTACGGTTGGATGCTGGTCTTCGGCATGCTGATTGGAGCTGCCGTGACCTCCAGGGCACTGGGGCACAAGCAACCTGAGGAAGACAAGGGATCCATGCCTCGACTTTGGGCCACTCAGTTTGGCCCTTCGCGAATCAAGCGACTGAGTGCAGCCTTCGCTGGCGGTCTGCTTCTGTTATTCGGCGCGCGGCTCGCTGGGGGCTGCACAAGCGGACATATGATCAGCGGCATTTCTCAACTTGCCGTCGGTTCCCTTATTTTCGGGATCGTAACCTTCTCGGTTGCAATCCTGACAGCCAAATTTCTCTTCCGTCAGAGAGGTAACTAACCATGACTTTAATGATTGGATTTCTCATTGGATGCGCCTTCGGCGCGATTCTTTATCTTGGGGGTGCGTCTAGTTATCGAAATATTCTAGGAACGCTCCTACTTAAAGATATGACCATTATTAAGTTAATGATGACCGCGATCGGGGTCGGGACCTTGGGTATCTACTTGCTTGACCTCGGACAATTAGCTCATATGAGTGTGAAGCCCGCCTATTTGTGGGGAATCGCAGCAGGTGGTGGTATTTTTGGTATTGGTTGGGCTGTGTCTGGCTACTGCCCAGGGACATGCGTGGTAGGCACCGCGGAAGGCAAACTCGATGCAGTGGCCACGCTCATTGGTGCGCTCGTGGGCGCATTCCTGTTTGCGATCGCTTTCCCAAGCCTTGACGCCCTGCTCATTCAGAACGCGAACTTTGGCAAGATTACGTTAAGCGACCTAATCGGCGTGCCAGGCTTTTATATCGCGGCGGCCATGAGCGCAGCGCTTCTCTTTCTCGCATTCTTTGTTTTGAAAGATCGTTACGAGTAGCTTGAATCAACCTTCCTTGAGATGCGCACAATCGTAGAATGGCAACAATTGCGCGCGCTCATTGCGTCCGTTAATTGCCCGCTCACCAGCGAACAGCCGTTTTGGATGATGGAGGCTACCAGTCACGTTGAGTTTCGTTGGGAGACTCGCGTATACAAGCGCACCTTTTATTAATCCTAAGCACGCTGCGCCCTAAGGTGCAGGGTGATCGTCATGCAAGCGAGACAATTGCGCCTCCGCGCGCACTCTCGCTTGCGTTACGAGGCTCTTTTTCTAGGGGTGCACCGACTTGTAGCCCGCGTCTATTTCCTCAAGAATGAACGCAACGCCAGAGGGTACCCTTTCGACGGCATTCACGAGCCTCGGTTCTCGCTTCTCGCGGCTTGCAAGCGTATCGAGCGTATTCCCACACGCATAGAATCGCACGCCATTATCTACTAGGCTGGCTATGCGTGCGGATTCAATCGCGGATTCTACGAGCACCGCACGTATACCAGGTCCATAAACAATCACTTCAATATCAACCATATCGGGTCCGCCATAGTGCCTCATCAGGTTGAAGGCGATATCCATGATTGCAGATTGGGATTGAGGCGATGCATTGCTCAGAGAGAGGAGGACTCGCTGTTCGGCAAACGGCTTCGAGTCAATGTCCGCTGCGAGGGCGGACACGGACGCAAAAATCACTGAAACCAAGGCACCGCTACAAATGATGCCCCGCGTAGTCTTCAATCCCAGCATTGTCTTTTACTCCGAGTAACGTAGGCGTTTCTAATTGTTTGATACCTGCCATCGGGGTTTGTTTTAACGACCGTGCAACAACCTCCCACACGGGTGGCCCCTCAGATGCTCGACCCACCGTTGCCCAACCCGCGACCTTGTAGGATTTATCTGCGTCGATGCGTTGACCTTTGGCATTAGACAACTGGCTGATTCGGTGTCCCATGCCGTTGACTGGGTTCAAGGTGTAACGCAAGCCACCCGTGCGAACCATATCCCCGCCCTGCTGCAAATAGGGATCTTCATGAAATAAGTTATCGGCGACGCTTTCAAGGATCAACTTGATTTCACTGCCCGTCATCTCACGAACGTAGGTTTCCGGGTAGGTCATGGCAGTTTGGTCGAGCAGATGTTCCATTCTGATCGTATCACCAGGCAATACCGTGGTTCCCCACCTGAATCCTGGCGAGAGAGAAAACTCTGCGTCAAGCTCAGCGCAAAGCGCGTCGCAAATCAGTTGATCAAATGTACCGTTGAAGTTTCCACGGCGATAAAGCACGTCCTCGGCCACTGCCAATGGCGTATTGAGCGCTTCCAGGAAAGGGGCTCGAACCTCTTCTATGTATCGAGACATATCGGGATCAGGCGCGAGTAAATTCGAGAAGATCGGCATTAATCGGTAACGATAGCCCGTAAGCCCCCGCTGGCCGAATTCCAAGTCCAACACCCCTAGGAACTTTCCATTACTCCCCGCGTTGGTCACGACGCAGCGTCCGCCCGCATTTTTAACTTCAATGGGCGTTGCGATCCCGTCATGCGTGTGCCCCCCCAATATAAAATCGATACCGGAGACACGAGAAGCCAGCTTTAGATCAACATCCATTCCGTTATGAGAGAGAAGAATCAACGCATCGATCTGCTCTGAACCTCGAATATGAGCAACGAGATCAGCGAGCGCCGCTTCCTGAATACCAAAGGTCCAATTTGGAATAAAACGCTGAGGGTTAGCGATAGGTGTATAAGGGAAGGCCTGGCCAATCACGGCGACCCGCCTTTCACCCAGGGATCTGATCGTGTACGGCTTAAAGATGCGGCCAGTATCCTCGTCGAAAACCGGAACGCCCTCAAACATTGCGTCCTCTGTGGCTTTTATATTCTGAGCCACTAATTCGCCTTGAAACGCCTCCGCGTTGGTCAAGACCTCATCCTCAAGGTACGTGAACTCCCAATGCCCCGTCATAACATCGACACCCAAGCGGTTACATGCGCCGACCATGTCCTGACCTCGAGTCCAAAGCGCGGTACCTGACCCCTGCCACGTGTCACCGCCATCCAGCAATAAACTGGAGGGTGCCTCCGCTCTTAGGCGATCAACCAGTGTCTTGAGGTGCGCAAAGCCGCCAACACGGCCATAAGCTCTAGCGCCCTTTGCAAAGTCAAGATAGGTCAGCGCGTGTCGCGTGCGGGCATCGATTCCCGGCATCGTGGCGAGCAATTTCTGACCCACTAGATGAGGTAGGCGCCCTGAGGCTTCTCCTACGCCCAAATTAACATTGGGTTCGCGAAAATAGACCGGAAGAAGCTGCGCGTGGCAGTCAGTAAAGTGGAGAATGCGGCCTGAGCCAAACCGAGTGAGATCATAAAAGCGTTCTGCAGAACGATCGCTCGCGTTGACACGCGCAGAAGCACTGGCCACCACGCTGGCTTTGACCATTAGATCTAGGAATTCACGTCGACGCATGACGCCCCCTTTTTGTTCGCCACCTCGCGGGATCTATTTTTTTATTCAGAACCTACTGGGGCACTCTGGCAGACCAGACGGCTTGCTCACGATCGGCTTGGTCAACTGATGCTTGCGCAGTTTGCACCGCCCGAGCCGCGATTGACTTTGCATCATCGATACGGCCTGCCGACAGCGCCGCCCTCGCCTCAAGAATCAAACGATGAGTGACAACCCAAGCGTGCTCTTTTTGCTGCGCCTCATCGTGCAGGGATTCGGCTTGACCGATGAGGCCTTCGATAGCCACCACAGTCGCATCATCTGCAACCGCTGTCCCCCAGGTCAGACTCGAGACAAGCACAGCAGTCGCTAAGCCACCCACCGACACTTTCTTCAAAAAACGCCTAAGACATGCACTCATTTGCGGCTTGCTGGTCCATTCAGGACCATCCCGTTATTCATGTAAGTCAAAAAGTATTCAAGATTGCGGTAGGAAGCGCTTTGCGGGGCTAGGCCTTGCGCGCCGACTTGCTCATTACACTCGATAAACCGGTCATGCAGCGTACCGACTCGCTCCCACTTAAAGCGATAGGTTGGCCAGTGTGTGGCATGACCCACCGAGGCACTCAAGATTTCAGCCCTTAACATGCCGCCTCCTGACTGAAGATGACAACTGGAACAAGCAAAGTTCAGCTGACCTCGCCTTTCATAGAAAAACTGCTTTCCCGCTTCGTAGGCTCCGAGGCCAGCCTCAGGGACTTTGATATCGTACGTTTGACCTCGCGACGTGTACGCCATGTACGCCATTAAGGCCGCAATCTCATCTCCCTCATAGTCCAGTGGCGCTTCGCCATGCGCCTCTCGACACCGGTTAAGAGCAAGTTCTAACGTCACCACCTCGCCTGCCACTTCATCAAACATCGGATACAGATGTTTGATGCCCCGCCCCTCGCTTTGAAAGCAAGACGCGTAGCTTTCACCGTCAGAGAAGGCCATCTCAAACAATGCCTCGCCTTCATCTATGGCGAATTCATAGGGCGGAAAATCTTCCATCTCGAGCCATTGCGCCCTCTTCGCTTCGTCGAGCGCGTAAGCGCCGTCAGCGTGATCCGCAAGTTCAATCTCGGGGAATCGACTTTCGTAAAACGCACGGAAAGCTGCTAAGTCTTCCTTTGGACTGGCGAGAGCAAACGACGATAAGAGAACCGCTGAGAGCAAAAGCACGCGATCAAAAGGATTTTTCACTTGAGTACCAATTCGCCAGATCCTGATTCACCGAGGTTATCTGTCCAACGCACGCTGATGACATCTCCCGGACTGGCATTGCGCACCCTGAATGCGAAGTACGGATTTTTCGAGATCGAGGGGCCCCACTCCGCGCGAAGAACGCTCTCCCCGTTATGCTGGCAGACCACCTCTTCAATATAGTGCGCGGGCACCACATCGCCTGATTCTTCTCGACGAGTCCCAGTTTCCATGGGATGCGGCATCAGGGACTTTATTTCTGCAACACCATCTTTGATCTTGCCTCTCAATTTTATTTCTGCTGCCATGTGTTTCTCCCTAACCGCCACAACCACCAATGGTGACTTTTACTTCCTGCGCCGCATAGAAAACCTGATCTTGAGTCTTCACCAACCCCCGCACCATGGAACTTTTACCCATCTTGACCCTAGTTGACACATCTGCGGGGCTGGAAGCACCTAACTCAAAGGTGGCGGACAAAGGATTAGGATTTTCATCGATCATGATGTAGATCGCCTGCACGCCCTCTAGTTCGGTGGACACCGTCACCGGTACCACGGCGCCATTTTCAGCGATCGCGGGAATTTTTAAGTTCACAGCATCGGATTCGACGAGGGGCAACTGCCCAAATAGGGCCTTATTCGCATCCTCCAATTCAGTCGCCTTGAAAGCGTCTGTGGCGCGCGCCAGCAGACGCGCAGGGACGGCAGCTAAGGCAATCGCGACACTGAGGCCACGCAGGAAGCGCCTTCTAGAGTGTTTCATCATGTTCTGTCCTCTTCGTGCTTCTTAAATGGAATAGAGATAATCAATGACTTGTTCAATTTGGTGGTCGGTCAAGATGCCATGCTTACCGTAGGGCGGCATCACCGTGTCGGGATTAGCTTCCGTAGGATCCCAAATTTGGCGTCTGAGCGACGCTCGATCTTGGAATCGATATTGCATTTGAATCAGAGGAGGGCCGATATTACCTGGCAACTCGGATTCCGGCATCCAATGACAGGACAAACAATTACCGGCATTTCGATCCCAAGCGATGACTCGACCTTCTCTGATTTGATCCTGAGCCAAAGGCTCGGCGTTCAGGAACGGAGACAACAAAACCAAAGTCCACAAGCCCAACCTTTTCTGCTGAGTCACCCTGAGCCCCCGGTTTACCATTCGTTTCATCATCGACTCCGATCCACCATGTATTCGACTGCGCTCGAAACGTCTTCGTCAGAAAGATGTGCAAAGCCGCCCTTCGCGGGCATCACGCCTGCATCACCAATGTAGCCCACGATGGCGTTATCAATCAGGGCATCCAATCCTTTTTCCAATCGAGGCTGCCATACCTCAGCGTCTCCCACAATCGGCGCGCCGCCGATGCCGCTGGCATGACAAATACCGCAAAGCGATTCGTAGGTGGATTTCGCCTTGGCCATTCGCTCATCCTCGGCGCTCGTCTCTGATTCTGGCTCGAGTGAAGCAACCTGCTCCGAGCTGAATCCCATGACGCTTGAATGAACCACCAACTCCCCAACAAGACAGTCCTCCATACAACGAATGTTGCTGACATCAGGGCGGTCATCTCGGTAGAAGCCCGCGGCATTGGGCATTTCCACTGACAAAAATGACGCCTTCGACAGCACGAACTCGTCATCAACAATATCATTCAAGTACAGCACGTAGGCCGTGATCGCATAGACCTCATCGTCGGAAAGTGACTCTGGGGCTGTGAAAGGCATGGCCCGATGGATGTAGTCCCACAGCGTGCTGAGATGCGCCCAATAACTGCCGACAGTTCGGGTTGGACGTCCATCAGAGAGGGTGCCTTGCCCCCCAGCAAGGACAGGATAACGACCCACCCCTTCTCCGAAGCTTCCATGGCACTCTGCGCATTGCGCCTCATAGAGCCATTCGCCATCGGCAACTGAACCTTCACCCTCTGGGAGGCCTTCCCCATCGGGGCGAATATCAATATCCCAACCTGAAATCTGATCTGGCGTCGCGACTTCGCCAATGCCAAAGTAACCTGTGCGGTGGTCATCCGCCAGGAGCGAGCCGCTGATAATCCAAAGGCAGACGACGCCAAATAGCCTAGACAAACTGGACATTTTCCACCCGCCCGTCTTGATGAATCTTCCACGTGTGAATCGCATTCTTGTGGTAAATGCTGTTGGTTCCACGCACATCTCGAAGTTGATGATAGGTCGGTTGGACATACCCCGTTTCATCCACAGCGCGGCTCTGAAGAAGCAACGGTTCACCTTGCCAATCCAATTCGAGCGCAAATCGTGTCAACGCTTTGGGTAATACCATCGACGTAAAGTGTGCTTCCTGCCACGTCTTCCCGCCATCCTTCGAGACATCCACGTGCTTAATTTTCCCGCGTCCGGACCAAGCGAAACCTTCGATATGGGTTTTTCCCTTTTGCTTAAGGGGTTTCTCTGGACTGGGAGAGGTAATCACGGAATTGCATTCTTGCACGAAAGAAAACTCTCGCGCCCTACCATCTGGCATGAGGTCTGTGTACTTTGAAGTTTCCTCACGATGGAACCAGGGTTGATCGCCCACTTCTAATCGACGTAGCCACTTGATAGAGGTGTTTCCTTCCCACCCCGGGTTTATCAGCCGCAGCGGATACCCCTGCTCAGGTCGAAGGGCCTCACCGTTTTGGCCATAGACGACGATGGCATCGTCTAACGCCTTCTCCATGGGAATACTTCGCGACATATGCGCACCATCGGCGCCTTCCGCCAGGATCCAACTGGCTGAGGGATCGACACCGACCTCCTCCAATAGCGTGGACAACAGCACGCCAGTCCACTCACAGCAAGCCAACATCCCGTGGGTGAACTGCACGCGATCCATCTGCGCTCCTCGCCACTCCATGCCACCGTTGGCAGGGCATTCAACGAATCGAATCATGCTGACTGAGGGTAAGCGCGCCAGATCATCCATCGTCAGTATCAGCGGGCGCTTAACCAAGCCATGAATCATAAGTCGATGATGATCCGGGTTAATTTGAGGAATGCCCGCATGATAGCGCTCAAACATCACCCCGCTCGGCGTAATAATGCCTTTTAGATCGGCAAGGGGCGTAAAAGAGATCGACGCAATTCGGTCCGCCGTCAGCCACTCAACGGTTCTTCTCTGAACGTGTGACTCAAACTTTGATGGCTGACCGTAAGGCTGGGTCAGGACGCCTGGACCCAAGGATTTCGTCCATTGGGGTACTTCGGGTGGCATGAATCCCCCTGCCCTGGTGGTCAGAGGAGCCAATCCCGCAGCAGCCAACGCACCACCTGCTAGACCCAAACTACCCGTGAGCAAAGCGCGCCTGGGTATCAAATTTGATCCAGAATCGGGAGAGTGACTGCTGGTAAACTCAGTGACCTTGGTCGTCATAGCACTATGATCCACGCTGGGGTTCTGTTAAGCTTCGCTGAATGTTAGTATATTAAGAAATTCTTGTATACCCTCTGATCGTCCCTTTGATCGAGCGGCTTACAAGTTCGCGAAAGGCTCCGAAGAACGTTGATCGGGGACACTCGACCAACAAATGTGGCCCGACATTAGAGGGCGAAACTAAACAGTGTTTGAGCCGAGAGCGAGTCGCCTATTGTGTGAGTCAAAGAGTAAACGGCTTCAGAAAAGCGGTTCGATCAAGTTCAATTCTTGAGAAGACTGAAGATCCTGAGGTGGAGACTGCGCAAAGTGTGGTGCTACCTTTTGCAGATGGCGGCATAGAGGAAATTAGGGGTAATTAGGGTTAATTTGGGGAAAGAGAGATATCGTTGCAAGCAGAATTGAGAATGGCGTCCGCCCGCCGGCAAGCCAAAGCTCGATCCGCAACGAAATACACAACACCTGGACGGTAGCAAGGAATCAGGCGGCTTTGATTTGGCTGTATTGGGTCATTCGACGGATACAGCCAACCCTCAGAGTAATCGCTCGGGCTAACCGCCAATAAAGTTAAGACGCCTAAGCTCAACTCAGGCAGGGATTGCGATCAAGTAGAACGACTAGCACACAACCAGAAAGAGAAGATTATGGATTTAGAGGTAATGCAAGCATCGGCTGAGCGAGCCAGCAACATGATGAAACTGCTTGGCCATCCGCACCGCTTAATGATTTTGTGTGAACTGAAGCTCCAGGAGCGCTCTGTGGGTGAACTTTCTGAAAAACTAGGCATCAGCCAATCGCTAGTGTCCCAGCATCTTGCCAGAATGCGTCACGAGGAGGTCGTAGAGTCAAGGCGAGATGCGCAAGTTGTCTTCTATTCATTGAAAGAGGGAGCAGCGTCGGACCTGATCGCAGTCATGTACGAAATCTTTTGCAAGGACGTGGAAACGTCTTGAGCGCAAGGACGGCGAGTCAAGCAAACTCTGGTCACCTCGGCCTACGCCTACCAGACCTGAGTGAGGACGTAAGAGCGCCCCATGTGGCACTTGTCATCGAAATCTCGCAGACCTGTCGAACGTCACTTAACCTTTTGGGGAGGGATCTACTGTGATAACAAAGCAAAACAACTTGATCGTTGGCCTCATGGCCCTAATGTGTTTGATTCTAAGCCCGATTGCTTCTGCAACCAATGGCTATTTCACACATGGTCTTGGCGTCAAGAACAAAGCACTCGCGGGTGCTGGAACAGCTTCACCCGATGAGTCAATTGCATCTGCGAACAATCCCGCGTCCGCGGTTCTCGTCGGTACCGATTGGGAGGTGGGATTGAGTGTCTTCTCACCTCGCAGAAGCTACACCGCCAGCACGAGCATGGCCAATGGCAACGGCGGTGCCTTCACCCTAGGTGCTGGGAAGATAGAGAGCGACAGCGAGTATTTCCCAATCCCCTATGTGGGCAAAACCTGGCGATTGTCCGATGATTCAGCGATCGCGGCCAATTTTTATGGTCGCGGCGGCATGAATACGGACTACACACAGGGTGAAGCGACCCTCGATCCTGACGGACCAGGACCCGCCCCTGTGATGACCATGCCGGGACCGTTCGCGGGCGGTGATGCTGGCGTAGACTTGATGCAAGCCTTCCTTGACGTGACCTATGCTAGAAAAATGGGTCGCATCTCAATTGGTGTCGGTGGTGTGCTCGCGCTCCAACGATTTGAGGCAAATGGCTTCATGATGTTCGGGGGTTATACGAAATCCTTTGCAGCCAGTGGGGGCACTCAGATGCCAACTTCGCTTACTAATACCGGCGCTCAAATATCGTCTGGTTTCGGGGCGAAAATCGGCATTATTGCAGAAGTGAGCGACTCGGTTTCTCTCGCCGCCGCCTACCAATCAAAAATCGGCATGTCGGAATTTGATGATTATTCGGACCTGTTCGCAGAAGGCGGTGGCTTCGATATCCCCGCAAGCCTTCGCTTGGGCGCATCCTTTGCAGCCTCTCCAAGTGTGAAAGTGCATTTGGACTACGAGCATACCGCGTTCAGCGATGTTGATTCTGTCGGCAACGGCTTAGCCAACCTATTCGGATGCCCGACTGCCGGTGCCGGTGGAACCAACCTCGAGAATTGTATGGGTGGTGCGCAAGGCCCTGGGTTTGGTTGGGACGATGTGGGCACGGTCAAGCTTGGGGTCGAGTGGCTCTACTCGTCCGACCTGACGCTTCGCTTTGGCTACAGCAAAGCCGACCAGCCCATTGACAAAAATCAACTTATCTTGAATGTTGTAGCGCCTGCTGTCGTAGAGCAACACATCACCATTGGCCTGACAAAAGAACTCACATCAGGCAACGCTTTCAGTGCCGCCTTTATGATCGCGCCAAATAACGAGATCAAGGGCCCAAACCCGTTCGATCCAACCCAGACGATCCAGCTGGAGATGAACCAGTTCGAATTGGAATTGAGCTACAGCTTCTAATCAACTGACCAAGAAATGAAGAGAGACAGCACACGATACATTCATCGCGTGCTGTCTTTTGTTGAGTAGACCCTTAGACTTTTCGCTACACCCTCTTTGTATTGAGATTTGATAAATCAATAGGCATACCGCATGATGACCAGCCGCGGCTAACCTACGCAAAATAGCATTCATCAAGTTCAGCGCAACTGACAAGGATATCCCGGCTATGAGCAGTTTGTTTGATCTGCTGAGAGAGCTGATAGCGTCAAAAAAAGACCCGAGAGATCACGAATCGGAAATCTACGACCGCTTTGGACAGACTCTGGCCATCTTGGTCGCGGACTCCGTGGGTATGACCAAGACGACTGACCATCACGGCATCATTCACTTTCTGAGCTGCGTCATGCAAGCGAGAGACAAGTCGCTGCCCATTTTGGAATCGCATGGGGGCTTTGGCATTCGCTATCTGGCCGATAATTTCATCGTTATGTTCAGTTCGCCTCAGGCGGCGGTTGATGCTGCACTCGCCCTGCAGCGAGATTTTCAGGGCCATCCGATCAAAATCAACGGCCAAACCAATTACGAGCTGTGTATCGGGGTCGGTTACGGCAAACTGCTCTACTCCTCAACCTTGGAGGGCTACTACGGTAGCGAGATGAACTTAACCTCAAAGTTAGGCGAAGATCTCGCCCGCGGCAAGGAGACACTAATCACGCAAGCAGCGTTTGATGCCTTAAGCGAGCAGTCAAAAAGCGAGTTCTTCAGAATTGACCCAAGGGATGAAGGCATTTCAGAGCCTATCTACCGACTCAACACTCGACCTCGCTAAACCCGCAGCAATCAATCTCAATCGGCGGAGGTCGTGAGGCTATGTTGTCCCCGCGAAACACCTGCCCGACTTTACTCAACCCGCTCGGTTTACGAAGCACAATGCTGAACGTATGCTTCGGGCATCAACCCAAGAGGAACATGCCATGCCCCTGCAAGACATTACCCCACTCAATGATCAGTTAGCAGACATTATCGTCCGTGCCGACGAGCCATGGATCGAATCATCGCCTGGCGAGGCTTGGATGAAGGTGCTCTGGGTCGGTCCTGAAACGGGGAGATGGGCCGCCCTATTCCGCTGGTCCAAAGGCTACACCGCTTCACCTCACAAACATCTCTCGGATGCTCACACCTATGTGCTCAAAGGAAAGCTTCAAGTTAGAGACGGCGTGTTAAATGCGGGTGACTATGACTACGAACCTAATGGCGTGCTGCACGGTGCCACTGTCGCACTTGAGGATACGGAGTATCTTTTTATTTGCGACGGTCCTGTCCTGTTTTTTGACGACAACGGCCTGACACATTATTTGGGCTGGGAGGAATTGGCAAGAATGCGAGAGGCAGCCAAAGCTGCGAGGTCAAGTGCTTGATGCCAGGCGCTGACGCTTCGCCGAATCGAGCGCTCTGTCGCGGCCGACCCTGAGGATTGATTACCCGCTGATCAGCTTCGCCAGTCCATCGCCCGATAAAATTTCGATCCAATAACCATCGGGGTCTTGGATAAAGGCGAGACCTTTCATCTGGCCATCATCCGGTCGTTTCACAAAAGGCACGCTCATTGCCGCAAAGCGATCGCTCGCGGCATAAACGTCCGGCACGGAAATGCCGATATGGCCAAAGCCACGCGGTTCACTGTTGCCGTTGTGATACAGCGCATCAGCATCAGCCTCAGTCCCGTGATTGTGAGTCAACTCCAGCAAGGCGGGTTGGTCAAAGATCCACTTAGCTCTGGTTTTGGGATCAGTCGGCACTGGATCTGTCGGGTAGCCCAAGAAATAAAGCGAAAACGCCATGTCATCGAAATCAAATCGGTCAAGCAACGTCATACCGAGGACTTCGGTGTAAAAGGCAATCGTGCGCTCAGGGTCTTTGATCCTAAGCATGGTCTGATTGAGGACAAACCCCCTGGTCGCCTCTATTCGACGATCTGACATTTCAATAATCCCTCACGCAGCGAGCGCCTTCCTAAATTGAATAGAATGAGCCAATCGTCGTGCGCCGCCTACATCCTTCCAAGTCACGAGCCAAGTTCCTTCGGTGGCGGTGAAGTACCGAGTCGAACGATAGGCGCTTTTGACAAGACCTCTCTGGTTTTGAAGACCAGGACGGAGACCGCTCCGCAAACTTCACCACGCACCATCCTACCATCGAAGTGAATGAAAAGACCCAAGAACCGGCGCCAGAACAGACAAATAACGAACCCAGGAGTCCTCGTGAACCGACTGATTCAGGCGTGTGCGTTCGGAGCCCAGGCAAGTCGCGGATTCGAATCCGATCCAATCCCCCAACTATTAAGGGTCGTCGCTCGAGTCTAGATCAAAAAGCAGGTCGCCTAATCACGGATGGATTCGAACGACAGACGGCTCGACCCGCCAAGGCAATGATTTTCGAGCCATCTTTAAACGCGGTGAGATGATAGGAATTAAGTCCTGGCCGTGAAACCCATCGGCAATCGAGTGATTCCGGAAATGAAGTTAGAGGGCATCCACTGGGGTGCTTCCAAAACTCGAAAGTCTTTCAGCCTCCCAAGCACTTCAAGGAAGATGGCATCGATTTCAAGCCGAGCGAACCATTGACCCAAACACACGTGATGCCCGCCTCCGAAAGCAATGTGGCGCTGCCCTTCCCTGGCAAACCTCATTTGATGTGGATTCTCGAAATGATTGCGATCGCGGTTGGCTGCCCCGTAATACATGACCACCTTATCACCCACAGCGAGATCGACCCCTTGCATCGTCACTGGCGCCGTAACGGTTCTTCGCATGTAAATCACCGGAGAGGTCCAACGCAAAAGCTCCTCTCGAGCACCTGCGATCTGGCCCTCCGGATCAGCCACGAGTTCGTCAAGGGCCTCAGGGTGCTGCAGCAATTCATACATCCCGGTACCCACTAGATTGCGCGTGGTGTCACCACCCGCATCAATCAACAACATAAAGAAGAGTAAAAATTCTTCATCCGCCAGCTTGTGACCCTCAACCTCAGCGGCCAGCAATTTGCTCGCTAAATCGTCCCCTGGTTTAGCCCTTTTTTCCTTGATCACACCCGTGCCATATTCGAACATCTTGGTAATGGCTTGAACCGCGGCGCCAGGCGGCAGCGAACTGGGGTCAGAATGAATCACTTCGGTTAAGCGATAGAGCTCTCGGCCATCGGCGAGTGGTAACCCCATCAAATCGGCGATGACGAAACTTGGCATTTCGCCTGCAACATCGCCGATGAAATCACACTCTCCCTTGTCAATTACAGCGTCGACAATTTGAGCGGCGAACTCTTTGATGCGCCGACCATATTGGTTGGCGAGCCCTTGAGTGAACTCTCGGCTGATTAACTTTCGATAGGCCGTATGCTCTGGCGGATCCATCATCAGCATCATTTTGTACTCGCCCATACTGCTTGGCGCCTCTGGGTCAGGGTCGGCAATCATGATGGTTGGAGAAGAGGAGAAATACTCTGAATGTCGACCAATGTAATGCACATCTTCAAAACGAGTGACCGCCCAAAAATCAGATCCAGACGGGTCTTTATGGCGATAGATCGGCGCGTTGTCTCTCAGCCAATCGTACTGATCATGCGGATGGCCGCCCACAAAGGATGCCGGGTTTAACAGATCGATGTGCATGGTCGATGGCCTCCTTTGTGAGTCCACGAGCCTATCACCCTCTACGTTCGATCGAAAGCACGAAGCCTAGTGCAGAGATCTACGATCTGCACACACGTGAATGCCCTTCCCCACAACGATGTCACCAATACACCTCGCCTCGAACTCACCAATAGACGAGAGCTGACTCATGAAGGTTTCGACCGAGTTTTCGGGCAGGCTAATGAGCAAACCACCCGAGGTCTGTGGATCAAACAACAACCGATAGCGAGCGTCTTGGAGGAGCAAAGGCTCATCGGGAACCATTAAATCTTCGACCGCTGCCTGATTATGAATGGCGAGACTGCTCTCTGTGGTCGTCTCACTGAGTAGCTTGAGCGCGCCTGGCAAGCTCGGGAGGTCATTCAGATAGAGCCGCGCCGCGAGCTGTTCGCCTCGCACCATCTCGCCTAAATGACCCGCCAAACCAAAACCCGTGACGTCTGTCATCGCTGAGACCGGAACATTCGCCGCCACTTCAGCAACCAGCTTGTTGGACCGCAGCATCGAGTCGATGGCAGCTTCTAGCCAGTCAGGCATTGAGCGCCCCTGCATGAGCGACGCGAAAATTACCCCGACCCCCAAGGCCTTGGTTAAGATGAGCCGATCCCCCTCTTTGACGCCGCGTTTAGATCGCAAGCAATGCTTTAAAACCTGACCGGTCACCGCAAACCCCACCTGAGATTCTGGGCCTTCGCTGCTGTGACCTCCTCGGATGGGGGCCTCCAAAATACCTGCTTGATCGAATGCGCCCGCAGTGATCTGACCGAACAAATTGTCCGCAACGCGACCCTCAGCTTCTTCGACAGTGAGATTGGCCAACACCTGTGACACAGCGCCTCCCATCGCATAAATGTCGCTGACCGAATGATTGAGGCCAATTTGACTGAGCAAATAGAGGTCCGGCACCAAAGGACGGATCTGGTCGATTGTTTGTAACCAAATAGCGTCCTCACGGGTCATCAGAACCTGGGCGTCATCATGGGTCAGCTCGGCATTCCGCTCATGCAAGGTCTCTTGTAACCGCAAAGCTGGCACTTTAGAGCCGCAGCCGAGGCATCTCATTGCATCCAGGGCGCCGTCGTGATCTGTCATCGAGGGGAGGATCCAATCATTGAACTGCGCCAAGAACCTGCGATCGATCCAGTCCTTTAAGCGCCACACCCATCGACCTGAAATTGAGAAGCCATTTCGGTAGCCAACCGCTTTTTGCTCTCCGAGCGCGATGAGCGCCAGGTGCTGAGATTGCGGCTTGAATCGTTTGAGCGATTCACCGAGCGCGATAGCTCTCAGGTTCTGCGCCAGACGCGGACCCTGCCTCACGGCATAGACCCCGGCTTTGGGTCTGGGGCTTGCCACCATATGCGCCGTATCACCCACGGCGAAAATATTCGCATGACTCACGCTCTGGAGTGTTTCTCCAACTGAAACATAACCCTTCTCGTCGCACTCAAGGCCACTGTGACGCAACCAAGGTAAAGGGCTCGCACCTGTGGACCACAGCACATGGTCTGCTCGAATGACCTCGCCTTGATCGGTTGTCAGCACCCCATCGGCGTATTGCGTGATGCGAGCATCCGTAGTGACGGACACCCCATAGCCGGCAAGCGTCCGCTCGATGATCCGACGCGCACCAATCGGCGCCTCTTTAAGCAGCACCTCTTCGGAACTCACAAGATGCAGTTGCGAAGCTTGAAAAGACGCCTCTCTCCCCTTCGACCACTCCGCCAAGGCCATCGCCAATTCGATGGATGCCGCGCCGCCACCCACAACCACAATCCGTTGAGCCGAAGTCAATTGATGATGAAGCGCGGTGAGTCGACTCAGAAAGGATGCAATGGGCTTGACCGGCGTAACTTCCGTGGCACCGACCCGAAGATCCCCGAGGTCCGGCGTAATTCCAACGTCCAGCGACAAGTAATCATATTGAAGGCCTGGCCGACCTGAGAGTTCCAACAGCTGTCGTTCAGGGTCGAGCCCGCTCGCCTCCGCCAGAATCCAGTCAACATTTGCTTTGAAACAGAGCTTAGCGAGATCGATATAAATTTTGTCCACGCCGTAATGCCCGGCCACGCAGCCCGGAAGCATGCCTGAATAGGGCGTTTTGAGTGAGGGCGTGACCAGCGTGACTTTCAGACCAGGCACCGGCTGCATCGCGAAACGCTTGATTACCGTCACATGGCTGTGACCGCCCCCAACCAGGACAAGTTGTTTATGGGGTCTCGCTGCCTTCACGCTCGCCTGACTCAAATTGCTCGAGAATATACTGACCTATGAGATCTAGCGAGGTCCTAGCCTCAGGAACTCGACCAATCAGCAATTGGAAGACATGCGGTACGTTTGAAAACACCTTGAGCGCTGCACTTCCCCCCGCCTCAATGAGGTGGTCCACAAACTGTTCCGCGTCACCAAGCAGTACTTCTGTCTCGCCTACATGCACCAAGACAGGTGCCAGCTGCGCCAAGTCACCAAAAAGCGGAGATGCTAGCGGTGCCAGCGGATCGCGCTCACCGAGGTAAAGCTTCGCCCAGCGATCAAGCACCGCCTCGGAGAGCATTGGATCCCTCGTGTGATTCGTTTTCATCGAGTCCCCGGTCAGCGCCAGATCAAGCCAAGGCGAGATCAGAGCCGCCGCCGCCGGCTGAGGTAGCCCCTGATTCTTTAGATTCAAAAGCGTAGCCGCAGCTAGCCCACCTCCGGCAGAATCGCCCGCCAGTACCATCCGCTCAAAAGCGATGCCCTCCACTGCCAAAGCCATCACCACAGCAAGCGCGTCTTCTACGGCGGCAGGGAATGGGGCCTCGGGTGCCAAACGGTAATCCACCAAAACCACCTCGCACCGCGCCGTACGACTCAGGTGTGCGGCGACGAGCGCGTGACCAGCTGCGCCTGGCAGCACGTACCCACCCCCGTGAAAATAGATCACCACGCGCTCAGCGTCAGCATCATGCGATCGTATTCTCCGGCAAGGGACCCCTCCCAACTCGCAAGTCTCGCTGGCCACATTTTTGGGAATTTTTCCGGACATTTGATCTGAAGTAGCGATCCGTGCCCGAAGGTCTTCAATCGAAAGGTCCTCTCGCTGCAACATAGGTTTCAGCGCGACCTTAATCGCTAAGCTCAATAATCGACTTCGGATACTCAAATGGCTATCTCCTACAAGACGGGCACTATGATAGCGCAGCTCGTCCATCAGTCACGATGGGGTAAAAAGACGCGCGCGGCTCGCTCACGCCCAAAACGTATGACGAGCACGGTGGCTAACGATCAAATAACAAGAGGCCGCGATGAGCGCCCAAGGCTCGGGGCTGTCCATAGCGCCCCAGGTATCATAAAAGGTCTAATCCGCCTGACGTGACGCCCCAGTCATTTGAGCGCAATCGATAAGTGAGGAAAAATGCCCTTCACAGCAGATTGTGACTCCCACCGCACACATCAGGAGTGACTATGGATTCCATGATGTAAGAACCAGTTCAGAGCTACGTCACCAAAGTTTCGCAGAGACTGAGACCAGGGTAAGATTTTCACCTCCAGTGAGTCGATTTTTTATGGGTTCCAGAACCGAGCGTGACGCGCATTGGGCGATCACTAGCCCAGATTTGTTCACTGCGCCAGATTATGCACCCTCGCCCGACTGGTACGAATCTCTGTGGCTCGGTCGAAGCGATTGTGAACCTTGGCCGGAGCCCGCCGACAACAGTGCTTTTCGCCTGGGACTCTATTTCGAGTCTTTGTGGCATCACCTACTTAGAGATCATCAAAACCATCACCTGGTCGCTCACAATCTAAGATTTGAGAGTCTTGGACGTACGTTGGGTGAGCTTGATCTTTTGGTTCAGAGCCGTGAGCTTGAGCACTGGGAACTCACAGTAAAACTCTATCTCTGCGTTGGAGATCCCAACGAGGCACACCACTGGGTCGGTCCCAACCTTCACGACAACTTGAAAAAAAAGCGCGAGCACCTTCAACACCAGCAACTAAAGCGGTGCCTTGAACCTCAGATCAAGACACAACTTCTTGATCAGTTTGGCCGCGAAATCTCGAAAGCACGGGCCTTGGTCAAGGGCTGGGCATTCTATCCGCTAGCAACGTTTGCCAACGCACGACCTCAACCGCCATTCATGAATCCGCACCATCTTCGCGGATGGTGGGCGACCGTTGGCCAGCTCGGATCCTGGATTGGCGACCCCTCCCTTCGATTTAAACCTTTGGAGAAAAAATACTGGCTCAGTCCAATGACCGAACACGATGTGGCTGACGGACTACCCTACGCTCAATTGATTGATACGCTCGCGCTAACATCTCGACCGAGGCTCGTTGCAATGCTAAATGATAGGGGTGGCGAACTAGAGCGAGGATTCCTCGTATCGGACGACTGGCTCAATCAAGCCAAATCGGCTGCCGGATTAACGTCTTGAAACTGCAGCTCGTGGAGTGTCGCGTAGACGCCGCCGGCGTCGATCAAGGCCTGATGGGGGCCCAACTCTTTTACCTCGCCATTGACCAAAACAAGCACCCGATCCGCTTCTTGAATTGTTTGTAACCGATGCGCGATCAAAATACTGGTTCGACCAACCATCAGCTTTCTTAACGCATCCTGAATTAAAATTTCAGTCTCAGTATCAATGCTCGCAGTCGCTTCATCGAGCACCAAGATCTCTGGATCGGCGGCCAGGACGCGAGCAAACGCGAGCAGTTGACGTTGACCTTGAGACAAATTGGCGCCGCGCTCAGAAAGGGGCGCATCATAGGCACCCTCGATTCGCGTGATGAAGGCATGAGCATTGACCGTCTTCGCAGCCGAGATAGCCCGATCTCGACTGATCCGAGGATCGCCCAGCGTGATGTTGTCCAAAATTGTTCCTGAGAAGATATGAAAATCCTGCAAAACCACCCCAACGCGACGACGCAGATCCTGAGAAAGAATGTTCTGAAGATCGATATCGTCAATGAAAATCATGCCTGGCTCAAAGTCGTAAAAACGACCCAATAGTCTGATCAAGGTGCTTTTACCCGACCCTGTTGGACCCACGATCGCTAGTTTCTCTCCCGCACCGATGTCGACGCTGACATCCTTCAAAACCGGTCGACCGCGCTCATATTCAAATCGAACCGAATTGAAGCGAATGCGTCCCTCCAGACGCTCAGGAAGCGGCTGAGGGTTAGCCGGCTCTCGAATCTGTTCATCCCAATCCAGCGCCTGAAAAATTCTTTCGCCACTCGCCATCGCCCGAAATAGCACATTCAATTGCTCGCCCAAGAGCACAACGGGGGTAAACAACATATTCATAAATCGAGTAAATAAAATGACGGCACCAAGGGACATCTCATCTTGCACCACCGCACCTCCCCCGTAATAAACGATAATCCCAAGGCCAATTGACGCGAGCGAATCATTGAACGCACCGTAATAGGTTGTGAGACTGATGGAGCGATATTCCTGCTCTAGGTTCTCACGGTTGATGGCCGTATAGGCTGCTTGATTGCGGGATTGCCGCTCGCTCAGTTGCACGACAGCCATTCCGGATAGATTTTCTTGTAAGTATTGATTCAGGGCCGAGACACTGTTGCGGACCCGCCTGAAGATCTCTCGTGTGGCGCGACGAAAATAAAAAGTGGCCAGGGCCACAAATGGAACCAGCGCTAACAGGATCAAAGTGAGTCTGACACTTGTTGAGAGCATGATGACGAGCGCGACGAAAAACGGCACGAATTCACCAACCAAACTCCCTAGCCCCCTCAACATCTCGTAGAGCGCTTCCACATCATTTGTCACTCGGGTCATCACACGCCCCACAGGGACGCGGTCGTAGAACGAACTTGGCCGCGTTTCCAGATGCGCAAATAAATCTTGGCGAAGGTCTCGAAGAGCTCTGACAATGGCGCTGACCAAGGTCAAGCGATGCCAGTGCCCCAGCAACCCAGCAACCGTCATAAAGCAAAAGAAAAGCAGACCGGCGACCCATAGCGGAGGCAAATTCCACGCCTCGCTCACTGACTCGGTGAGCCCAATCAAACCGAAGTCGGGCATCATCGAATCGACCTCACCCACGATGACATAGTCGACAAGGACACGACTGATCACGACTTCCATCAGGACGGTGGCAAGACTAGCGGCCAGCACAAGTAAGCTGCTAATCGCGAGACTCAAACGATAGGGTGACAACCAACTGAGAATTCTTCGAAGCAGTTGCAAGTTCAACACGTTGCCCGAAAGTTCCGCTTCAAACAGCGAATGATCGCGGTCTCGAGCATCATCCGAGCGCACGACCGCGCCTTTCGTACTCACGCTACAACCTCTTGAGGTTTAGATAACCGCCGACTCGTTTGCAACCGCTCAAGGGCAGCATAGTGACCACCTAAAGCAAGGAGTTCAGCGTGCGTACCTGATTCGACGATACGCCCCTCATCAAGGACCAAAATTCGATCAGTGTGTCTTAAAGTTGACACTCGATGGCTTACCAGGACGGTGGTGCGCTGGCGTCGATACTCCTTTAATCGAGTAAGGATATGTTCCTCAGTCTCTGTATCCACAGCGCTGAAGCAATCGTCAAGAATCAAGGCTTTCGCATCTCGGATCAAACCCCTTGCAAGCGTGGCTCTCTGCTTCTGACCGCCACTCAACGTGACGCCCCGCTCCCCAACCATCGTATCGAGTCCATCGGCCAATCCAAGGATGGTGTCCTTCAGGGCCGCAGCCTCTGACGCATCCCAAATCAAGACCTCCTCACGTTCGGGTTCGTCGTAACTGATGTTTGCCTTGAGTGGTTCACCGAAAAGGAATGGATCCTGGAGAACTTGAACGACGTCGCTGCGCAACTGGGCCAGCGGATAATCCGAGATCGGGTGATGATCAAGTTTAAGCTCGCCCTCTTGCACGTCTAACAATCGCACCAGGTGCTTGAGTAGGGTCGATTTGCCAGCGCCCACTCGGCCGACAATACCGATGGATTCTCCGGCTCGTATCTCGAGCGTTATTTCATTGAGCGCTGGCGTCGAGGCACCTGGGTAGCGGTAACTGACGCCCTTCAGCTCGAAATGGCCGCGGATCGATGCGGGCGCGAGGCCACTCGGCCGGTCCGGGATTTCCGGCGGCGAGTCGAGAACCTCGGCGAGCCTGTCAACTGCCACACCCGCTCGGGCCAACATTGTGATGAAAAACCCTGCCATTCTTATGGGCTGGAGGAGCATATTGAGGCAAGCCAAAAAGAAGATCAGGTCACCCACACTGAGCGCACCCTGGAGGACGAGCGAGCCTCCATACATCAGGATGACGAGCTGCGCGCACGCGGTGAGCCATGGCGTCCAAGCTGTCATCAACGAATTGATCCGAGATTGCTCATAGAACGCGCTGGCGTAACGGTCGTTGGTCACAAAAAATCGCGCAATCTCATTGGCTTCCTGAGCGCCTGCTTGAACCGTCCTAATTCCGGTTAAATTTTCTTGGGTATGGCTCCCCAGCGCTGAGAGGGTTTCCTGAACCACGCGTGAGGACTCAGCCATTTGTTTGGCCACGTATTGGGCGTAAAGGTACAAGAGAGGCAGAAGTGGCAGGATGAGCAGCGTGAGGGTGACCGATTTCACCATCATTGCGGTCATGCCAAACAGCGGCGCATAAATCATGATCACGACTTGAATCAGCCCGAACGCGATGAGTCTTTGAATCAAGGCGATATCTTGAATCGCCCGGGTCATCAGATCACCCACTCCGATTCTTGCGAAAAAATTGGGTCCTTGCTGGAGCAATGCGCCGAACAACTGCTCCCTCAAATCAAACGAGATCTTTTGACCCAGTCGCCTAAACGCCTGTCTTGCCCGCGAGACGAAAACAAAACGAAGCAAAACCGCACAGACTGCGATCACCACACAATCGAGCACCGATAGGCCCCATTCAGCGGTCCCGCCGGTCACCAGGGCTTCGATGCCATCAATCCCCTGGGCGATAAAATAATAGGTACTGACTTCAAAGAAGCGGGCTAAAAAAAAGCCAACAAAGCCTCCGACGATTTGCCAGGGGTAGCGTGTCAGGTAAGGAATCAGTCGGGCGAGGGATTTCAATAGTCAAACCAGGTAAACTGCGTCGGCAGTATGCCACAGGTCGCGATCAATCGATCCCGAAGTCTCAGGCTGCTAGGCAATTCAGCTTTCAATTGATTGATCGGATATTCGAGTGAATCAAGACGTCACAACGCAAGATCCCAGGGCACCCGTGTGGTTGATTTTGTGTCTGGCCTTCACCAGTGGCTTCATTATCATGTCGGTCGAATTGCTTGGTGGACGAATTCTGGCGCCCTATTTCGGATCCTCCATTTACGTCTGGGGAAGCATCATCACCATTTTCATGATGGCTCTCTCAGCTGGTTATTTGATTGGCGGCAGGCTGTCGCTAAACGCACCTTCGCTTTCTAGATATGGCTTGTTTTTCATCGTGGCCGCCGTCGCGCTTGTTCCCATTATTCTCTTCGCAAATGCCTGGATGGATTGGGTTTTCCATATGATTGAAGATCCCAGATATGGATCGCTGGTGGCCTCAACTTGTTTATTCTTCATTCCTACGGCTCTCCTCGGGATGATCGCACCCTACTCTGTGAGGCTCGTGATTCGATCCACAGACAGTAGTGGCCAAGTTGCGGGCGCGCTTTACTTTGTGTCAACACTGGGCAGCGCGCTCGGCACCTTGCTCACTTCCTTTTATCTCGTGCTTTGGTTCGAGATGAACACCATACTCTCGGTCATGGTTGCCGCACTCATCATTGCTGGGTTTAGCGCGATCTTTGTTGACAGGCGCGATTCGTCTCAACACGGCGAGCGCGCCAAGCCGTCTGGAGCCTCACTTTGATGAACCCGCTCCAAATTTTTCTGACCCTCCTGGCTTGCGTGCTTTCACTCCACTCCTTCGCGGACGTTATCCATCGCGAAAAGTCGCTCTACAGAAATATTGAAGTGGTCGAAACCGCCGAGAGACGCTGCTTGATCTTCGCGGTTAGACAGACCAACCACAACCAAAGCTGTATTGACCTAAACGATCCCCAACGAATTGTTTTTCCTTATGTTCGAATGACGTTGGCCGGACTTCTGATTCAGCCGAATATCGAGCGAGCCCTCATCATTGGTTTAGGGGGTGGAACGGTTCCTATGACCCTCCGAGCGCTCTACCCCGGGGCGATGATCGATAGCGTGGAAATTGATCCAGCGGTCGTTCGGGTTGCGTCTGACTACTTTGGATTCACGTCAGACGAGCGCAACCAAGTCGCCGTTCAGGATGCCAGGGTCTTTGTGCGTCGACAAATCAGTAAAGGCCTTCGCTATGACTACATCCTGCTGGATGCGTTTACCGGTGAGTACATTCCAGAGCATTTGATGACCCAGGAGTTTCTGAAGGAGGTCAAGAACCTGCTGGCGTCTGATGGCGTGCTCGTCGCGAACACCTTCTCCTCATCGAGGCTTTACGATCTTGAGTCTGTCACTTATGCGGCCGTGTTTGGAGACCTCTACACCATGCGGCTCCCTGTCAGCGGCAATCGGATCATTCTGGCGACCCGAAGCGGACAATTGCCTGATGCATCCCGCTTAAACGAGCGCGCGCAAACTCTCGCACCACGATTAGCGCCCTTTGGCGTCGGTCTCTTGTCGTTCCCCGAATACATCACTGATCGAGTCGACTGGGACACAAGTGCGACTGTTCTCACCGATCAATATTCCCCGGCGAATCTTCTTAATCGTCCGTAACGGCGTCTCGCGATCGCTCGTTAGTTGGGTCTCCCGCTCGCTTAGAGAATGCCCGTTTTATGCCCTTCCCAGTAGCGATCTTTCAGCAACCGCTTGTATAGCTTGCCTGTTGGATGGCGGGGCAGTTCCTGCTCAAAATCGATCGTTTTCGGGCATTTGATGTGAGAGATGTTGTCACGACAGAACTCAATCAACTCCGCCTCAAGTTCAGGACCGGCGTCTTCCCAGTGGATGGGCTGCACCACAGCTTTAACCTCTTCGCCAAAGTCCGGATTGGGCACGCCAAAAACGGCGACGTCCATCACTTTAGGATGAGTCACAAGTAAATTTTCAGTCTCTTGTGGGTAGATGTTCACACCCCCTGAGATGATCATGAAACTTTTCCGGTCCGTTAGGTATAAATAGCCCTCCTCGTCCAGATAGCCAATATCACCCAGCGTGGACCAGCCCTGGGGGTGTCGCGACTCAGCAGTCTTTTGCGGATCGTTGTGATATTCGAACTCGCCGCCACCCTCAAAGAAGATTGTCCCTGATTCACCCACGGGGACCTCATTTCCTTCCTCGTCGCAAATATGCAGCACGGCAGTTAACCCTCGCCCAACTGACCCCTTGTGCGCCAGCCATTCCTCCGACGTGATCGCCACGAACCCGTTGCCCTCGGAGCCTGCGTAATACTCAAAAATGACCGGGCCCCACCAGTCGATCATCTGCTCTTTGACAGGCACTGGGCAGGGCGCAGCCGCATGAATCGCACATTGTAGGCTCGAAACATCGTAGCTCAGCCGGGTCTCCTCATCGAGTTTGAGCATGCGAATAAACATCGTTGGCACCCACTGACTGTGGGTTGCTCGATAGGCCTCAATCGTTTTTAGGGCCGCTTCTGCGTCGAAATGCTCCATGACCACAACGGTCATCCCGCCAAGCAAAAACCCCATCGAAAACGTCAAAGGCGCGGCGTGGTAAAGCGGCGCCGGACTCAGGTAAACACTGTCATCCGTTGCCCCATATAGCGCTCGAAAGAGTGCAGCCGAATCCTCTGCCCCCCACTGCCCTTCGGGTAATTGTCTAAATACCCCTTTTGGGCGGCCGGTCGTCCCCGACGAATACAACATGGACGTGCCGATACTCTCGTCCGCGATGGGCGTCGTAGGTTGCGTTTCTATAGCCGACTCCAGCGATTCAAATCCCGGAGAGATCCCGTCCAACATGTACGCCTGGCCTAAATCAGGCAGATCAGCGAGCAAAGCTTCAACGACCGATTGACGGTCCTTCGAGGTAATGAACACCTTGGCACCGCAATCGTTCACAATGTAAGCCACTTCGTCTCTCTGCAAGCGATAACTGATTGCCGTGAAATAAAGGCCCGAACGTTGAGCGGCCACGCAAATTTGTAGGAACAGAGGATGATTTTCCAGCAATATCGCAATGTGGTCGCCACGGTTAAGCCCGAGACTTCGAAAGAGATGGGCGAGCTGATTAGATCCCTGCTCTAAGTCGAGATAACTAAAGGTCTGACCCGTCGCAGCCATAATGTACGCAGCTTTGTCGGGTCGCTCCGCAGCCAGTTGAGTTAAATGCATAAGTGGTCTCACTCTCTCATTCAATGTCTTAGAGGATGCGCGTCTCGTATACCGTTGACCGTACCAGCCCAGAGCGAGCCATGGAGGCTCAGAGGGTCTCGCAGCTCTAGTCTGCGTGCGTTAATTACAAGAATCGCCTGCCGCCGCCATCATATCGAGGCAGAACCCGCTTGCAAACAACCAGTCTCTCTCTTTTGCTGAACCATCAGCATTTGATGAGTACTGAGTCTCAAGGATTCACAACAGCCAAGCTGGCTCGGTATTCCATGGCTAAGGCAAGGCCTGAATTTAGTGCGCAGCCTCGATCTCACCGCCTTTCAAACCAAACAGTAAGAGGGATGAAATCGAAGTGCCGATCGGTGCGCGGAGCTACACGGCGGTGTAGCCCCCATCAATCACCAGTTCACTCCCAGTCATAAAACTTGACTCATCCGATAACAAAAATTTAACACCCGCGGCAATATCCTCTGGCCGACCCAATCGGCCAATCGGGTGCTGAAGCAAGAGCATCTCCTTGAGCTCTTCCTCAGTCGCCACTTCGTCGGAGACATCCACAATCTGCCGCACCATGGGCGTCCAGATATAACCTGGATGAACTGAATTGCATCGAATCGGGTAGCCCATTTTTCCGCAGTAGGCCGCGATCGACTTGGTAAGCAACCGAACGGCACCTTTGCTCGCATTGTAGGCAGGTCCCGCACCGCCCACGATCCCCATGACCGAGGAAATGTTAACAATGCTCCCTCCAGTACTCCTCATTTGTTCAAGAGCCAAGCGACACCCTAGGTGGACGGCATCGATATTTACAGACATGACAAATCGCCACGCCTCAAGGCCTTCAGGCTCTTCTAACCGATCCTTGCCCGCACCGCTGACACCTGCATTGTTCACCAGCGCATTGGCGACACCAAACGTCTTGGCGGTGGTTTCGAAAACCTGATGCCACTCATCAATGCGAGTCACATCCTGACTCAATCCGATCGCCTCCTGGCCTCGCTGACAGATAACGTCTGCGGTCTGCCGGGCAGATTCTTCGGAGATATCAGTGACCACTACTTTCGCACCTGATGCGGCCAACATCTCGCTGGTTGCAGCGCCAATCCCGCTTCCGCCTCCTGTTACGATGGCGATTCGATGCTCTAAGCTCATGATTTTGATCCCCAATTTAACGGTTGCACCAGTGTCTCTCGATCGAATGAGCCAGTGCAACCCCTCAATCAGACGGATTAAAACTCAAGACTTGACCCCGGTTTTTCACTAAATTTCCATTTTTCAGCGGATAGAATCAGCCACAACATCTTGTGCTGCAAGGGCCCGTGTAGCACAATATCTTGCCGTTAGCGGTCACCACCTCGACCGCTGCTTGAAGGGCAAGCCTCCCCAAAAAGGATCGCGTCTCTCTTCGATAAGCTTGATTCCGCGCCACCCTTCGCGGACCCTGATCAAGTATTGGAGCACACGCGAGATGCCGACACGCCCATCTCCGATGATGGTGAATCACGCGGCTCGCTCGACTCAGGAATGCGTTCAGGGAGACTCCGGCTTGCTCCTAGCCCTTCAGCGGTGACGATTAAACGCTGAAGGGTTAAAAGGCGCGGACGAGGCAAGATCCAGCCTTAAGCCGTGTCAGGGAGAAGCCCGGTCAGGATCGGACTCAAGTGTGGTGAAGGTGGCGGCCGACTAACAAATGGGGCTCAAACAACATGACCCCAGGCTGTGAGCTGAGTATAGCCTGGCTATGAGAAGTTTCTACAGAAGGAGCCAACCGACAGCTGGATGAGTCAGGCGCGGCGTTGAGTCGGCGGACAAAGCGCTCTGATCAGCTGACCAGGGGCGAGCGAACGGTTGGATCGAGCGCGAATGCGGTCAAGAGCGATTGGGTTACAAGAGATTGGGTCAGAAGAGATCGGATTTAAAGAAATCAGTTAGAGCAGTTAGGTAGCTAGCACTCGGTAGTCTCACGGGAGGCAACCTCTTAGGCCAAGGGTGACTCGCTCATTGCCATAACCGCTAGAAACGATACAAGCAGAAGAAAACAAACATAAAAAATAGAGGTCACGACACCTATGGAATCTAAAGCAGCCAAGCCAGAACTCAAGGCCATTCCGGCGCATGTCGGCGAAATCAAGCTACAACCTACTTCTTTGGACATCTGGGAAAACAAATACTGCCTAAAGAGCAAGCAAGGCGAGATGATTGATCAGAACATCGATCAGACCTATCAGCGCGTGGCGCGCGCACTTGTCGAAGTAGAAGAAAAGGATAAGCAATCGATTTGGTTTGAAAAATTTTTGTGGGCATTGCGGCAGGGGGTGATTCCAGCGGGTCGTATCACCTCCAACGCAGGCGCACACGAGCACAAGCCTGCCACCAGCACCATCAACTGCACGGTGTCAGGGATCATAGACGATTCCATGGAGGACATCCTCCAGAAGAACCTTGAAGCGGGTCTCACTTTGAAGGCTGGTTGCGGCATTGGCTACGAGTTCTCAACACTCCGGCCCAAAGGCGCCTACGTGTCTGGCGCGGGTGCTTACACCTCTGGCCCACTGTCTTTCATGGATATCTATGACAAGACTTGTTTCACCGTATCCTCTGCAGGCGGTCGCCGTGGCGCGCAAATGGCCACCTTTGAGGTGGGTCACCCTGATGTCATGGACTTCATCCGTGCGAAGCGCGAAGACGGGCGACTGCGTCAATTCAATTTGTCGCTGCTCATCACGAAAGAGTTTATGGAAGCAGTCAAAGCGGATGAGGATTGGCCCCTCTCGTTCCCCATTAGCCTCAAGGAACACGAGTCAGACAACATTGATCTCACGGATCCAGCGACCGTTCTGTGGCGTGACTTCCCAACGAGCGAACGCTATGTGACCAATGAACAAGGACTTGTTGCCTGTAAGATCACCAAAGTGGTTAAGGCCAAACGACTTTGGGACATGATCATGGCGTCCACTTATGATTTCGCGGAGCCAGGGTTCATTTTGATCGACAAAGTCAATGAGATGAACAACAACTGGTTCTGCGAAAATATCCGAGCCACTAACCCATGTGGTGAGCAGCCCCTACCCCCCTACGGCAGTTGCCTGCTAGGTTCGGTCAATCTGACCCGTTTCGTGGTGAAGCCCTTCTCTAAAGACGCGAGCTTTGATTGGGACAGTTTTAAGGAAGCGGTTCGCATCTTCACTCGCATGCTCGATAACGTAGTTGAGATTAACGGGCTCCCACTTCCAGAACAGCGCAACGAAATCGAACGCAAACGGCGACACGGCATGGGCTATCTTGGCTTGGGTTCATCAATCACCATGCTTGGGATGCGGTACGGCGATCCCGCCTCGGTGGCTTTCACTGAACAAGTCACGCAGACGCTTGCCATGGTGGGTTGGGAAGCCGGTCTTGAGCTGGCCAAGGAGAAGGGCCCTGCACCCATTATGAACGAGATGTTCACAGTGACAGCAGAGATGCTTCGACACCGACCAGAAATGATTGAAGATGGTTACGCAGTGGGCGATGAGGTGCCGGGCCGAATTCTCCATGCGAAATACTCTCGCTATATGCAGCGGGTGGCAGAAGTTGATTCAGAACTGGTGGATGCGCTCGCCGAGCATGGCTGTCGATTTACTCACCACAGCTCCATTGCGCCTACGGGAACCATCAGTCTTTCGCTGGCTAACAACGCCAGTAACGGCATCGAACCCAGCTTTGCACACCATTACGCACGGAACGTCATTCGCGAAGGTAAAAAATCTAAAGAAAAAGTAGATGTCTATTCATTCGAGCTCTTGGCCTATAGAGCGATGGTTAATGCAGACGCGCAGCCCTATACCGACGATCCAGAGCAGCAATTGCCTGACTACTTTGTCACCGCCGACGATATCTCGCCGATCGAGCACGTGGACATTCAAGCCGCAGCACAACGGTGGATTGACTCCAGCATCTCCAAAACTGCGAATGTACCCACGGAGTATCCGTATGAGGACTTTAAGGACATCTACCTTTACGCCTACGAGCAAGGCCTAAAAGGATGCACCACCTTCCGTTTTAACCCAGAAGCCTTCCAAGGCGTGCTCGTAAAGGAACAAGACCTCGAAAATACCACCTACCGGTTTGAGCTTGAGGGTGGGGATATCGTGGAGGTCAAAGGGAACGAAGAGATCGAATACGACGGTGAAATGCACACCGCGGCGAATCTTTTTGATGCAATGAAGGAAGGGTACTACGGTAAGTTTTGATCGTCTGCGCGAGCGCTCGATTCTATCGTCAATCGCAATGCGACCTGAACCAGGAAAATCAACTTAAGCCCAGCCCAAACAGCCAGGCTAATTATGAAAAGTGACCAAGATGGCAGTCAAAATATCAAAGAACATTGTTGGGTTTTCGATCAAAAAAGAAACGCAACCCGAACCTCAGCAACCCACTCAGGAAATCATGCACGAAGATGTGCAGCGGCCTGATGAGCTCAAGGGCTACACTTACAAGATCAAAACACCACTCTCAGATCACGCCATGTACATCACCATTAACAATTTGGTGTTGAATGCCGGCACGGAGCATGAGCAGGAGTACCCGTTTGAAATCTTTGTAAACTCCAAAAATATGGAGCATTTTCAGTGGATCCTGGCATTGACTCGGGTCATCTCCGCCGTGTTCCGAAAGGGAGGCGACGCCACCTTCTTGGTCGACGAATTGAAACAGGTCTTCGACCCCCAAGGGGGGTATTTCAAGAAAGGGGGTAAGTTCATGCCCTCACTGGTCGCTGAGATTGGCGACGTGTTAGACCGACACATGCGGCGTATCGGCCTCATCACTGAAGAAGCTCTCTCCGAGGCGCATCTGGCGCTCATTGCTGAAAAACGAGAAGCAGCTACACATTCTGCTGAAGAGAATGAAGACGCGAGTTATCCTCCGGGCGCGCAGTTGTGCCAGAAATGCTTCACGAACGCCATGGTCATGATGGACGGCTGTATGACTTGCCTCAGTTGTGGCGACTCCAAATGCGGTTAATGCTGCCTTTTAACGCTTTCATCGATCGTTAATACAGAGCAACAGCATTTATGAAAACCTACCTGGACCAACTCCGGTATGTGCTTGAGCACGGTGTACGCAGCAGTGATCGAACGGGCGTAGGCACCCTGTCCTCGTTCGGACTTCATGCCCGTTACGATCTATCCAAAGGCTTCCCCGCTGTCACCACAAAGAAACTTGCGTGGAAAGTCATGGCCTCAGAGTTGCTCTGGTTCATTTCCGGCTCAGACAATATCCAGGATCTGAAAGCGATTTATGAAAAGAACAAGATTTGGGACGCCAATTATGAGGACTACTTAAGTCGATTGGGGCTTGACCAGAACGACGGCTCGATGGGCCGAATCTATGGCACGCAATGGCGCCGCTGGCGCGGGGCAGACGGACAAGAGGTGGATCAACTCGCAGAGGCCATTCACCTCATTAAAAATAATCCAGACTCACGTCGGATTTTGGTCAATGCGTGGAATGCAGCTGAATCGAGCGCAAACCAAGTCGCCCTGCCCCCTTGTCATACCTTTTTTCAGTTCTATGTCGCAGAGGGTCGACTGTCTTTGCAAATGTATCAACGATCAGCAGATATGTTTTTGGGGGTGCCGTTTAACATCGCAAGTTACGCGCTACTACTGCATATGGTGGCCTTCGTTTGTAAGCTCGACGTCGGCGAATTCGTTCATGCCATTGGCGACGCACATATCTACCTTGATGCAGTTGATCAGGTTAAACAACAGCTCGGACGACAGCCGCTGGCGCTGCCCACTCTCACCATTGAAGATCGTGGCCAAACGACCATCGATGATTTCAGAATGTCCGATTTTGTTTTGAACGATTATCAATGCGCACCCGCCATCAAAGCGAAGATGGCCGTTTAAACGGCATGCGCGTCGCAACACACCCTCCTTCTGGCGCACACGATGTTCTGTTTCGCAATTTTACTCGCTCAGGGTAAGACTTTTTAGCATTGAGACTTGTCTCGACACCTCAATGAATCCCACAGCCTGATGCGCGCTAATGCCTTGCACATTCGCCAATTCGGCATCACTTGCCAGAACACTGTAGCCGCTCATCAGCGCCCAATGCTCTGCATGCGCCATCAGCGCTCGACCGTAGCCCTGCCCCCTGGCCGAGTCCGCCACATACCAACCCTCGATGTAGGGAACAGGCGATGTTTCAGTTCCCTCAGCATAAGATCTCAGGCTAAGTTCCAGAAACCCGACAGCCGCATTATCACACACGGCGAGAAAACCAATATGGATATGAGGGTAACTGTGGTTGAAAAAACGATCGACAACGTCGAGGTGCACGCCAATTGTCTCAGGCCATAGCTGATTTCTTAAAGTTGCCCATTCGCGTGAAACGCTTGGCTCAACAACTTTGATCATCAGCCTTTGCTGCGTTCAGCCTGGGCCTCAAAAGCGGCGTTCTGTTCAGCGGTCGCCTCGCGCTGGTACTTCTCTTTCCAATCCACGTAGGGCATGCCGTAAACCCGTTCCCGTGCCTCGGCATCAGAGACCTCAACGCCGGCGTCCAAGGCAGCTGCGCGATACCACTTGCTCAGACAATTTCGGCAAAACCCTGCGAGATTCATCAACTCAATGTTCTGAACATCTTTGTTATCGTCTAAATGTTGCAACAGTCGACGGAAGACGGCCGCTTCTATTTCAGTCGTGGAATTCATAGGTGCTCCTAATGGTTGACACTAGTTTATCGAGAGACGCACCCGCTGCTCAAACACCTGCTCATTGATCGAGATTTAGGTTCGCCTAAGAAAAAAGGTATACGAACGCAATACCGAAGTAGCAACCCATGGCGCCTGATTCACAGTTCAAAAGCTGCAACCAAACCCTATCCATTGAGTCTAACGCAAGTTTTCCCGAGCCCGGCATGATATCCTCGGGCCATCGCGAACGTGAGGATTAAGCGCACATGACCACAATTGTCATCGTCGGCGGCGGCCAAGCGGCCGGGCAGGCTGCAGCGAGCCTGAGACAGGAAGGCTACGAAGATCGAATCGTGCTTATAGGAGACGAAGCGGTACCGCCCTACCAGCGCCCGCCCCTGTCCAAACAGTATCTATCCGGAGAACATGACGTTGACAAAATCATGCTGCGACCAGAAAAGTTTTATCTCGATCGCGAGATTGAACTACGGCTAAATACCACGGTAGCCTCGATTAATCCGCAGGGAAAATCTGTTCAAATCGAAGAAGAATCAATAAGTTACGATAAACTCCTTATTGCGACGGGAAGTCGTCCCCGAAAGCTCAGCCTCCCGGGATCAGACTTGCAGGGCATTTACTACCTTCGAACTAAGTCGGACGTTGACGACATCCGCTCTGCGATGGGTGATGCCCGCTCGTTGTGCATTGTGGGTGGAGGTTATATCGGACTTGAGGTGGCGGCCGTGGCCAAATCGGCCGGGCTTGAGGTGCATGTTTTGGAAATGGAATCCAGAATTTTACAGAGAGTCACTACAGAGGCGATGAGCACCTTTTATCATCAACTGCATACTGACCGAGGTGTTCATATCCACACGAATACCGCCTGCAGCGGCTTTGTAGGTGAAGCTGGACGAGTCACGGGCGTTCAGTGCCAAGCAGAGGTGATTAAAGCCGATATGGTCATCGTCGGTATAGGTATCATCCCTAACACCGAATTGGCTGAGGCCGCTGGACTAAAGACCGACAACGGCATTGTAGTGGATGACCACTGCCAAACCTCTGATCCCGACATCTACGCCGCAGGTGATTGTACCAACCACCCCAATCCCATCTTGGGACGTCGATTACGTTTAGAGTCAGTGCCGAACGCCATGGACCAAGCGAGAACGGCCGCCAGCAACATGCTGGGTGGCAATAAAACCTACGCGGCGGTTCCTTGGTTCTGGTCTGATCAATATGAACTCAAGCTGCAAATGGTTGGATTTTCCAGTGACGGCAGCGAGGCGGTCTGCCGTGGCGAACCCGCGTCTCTTCAATTTGCACAGTTTTATCTCCATGACGGCGCTGTGGTAGCTGTTGACGCGGTGAACTCCCCTAAAGAGTTCATGGTCGCCAAACAGTTATATGGCAAGAAGGTCAATCCAAGCGAACTGGCTGACCCAACCACAGACTTGAAGGCAATCTTGGCCAGTGCAGGCTAGTTCAAAAGCCCTATACTTTTTGAGCCACTTCGCCAATAATCGCCGCACCAGGAAACCCAATTAAGTACTACGGAGTAATGTAATGCCCACCGTTAAGTTTATTGAGCACAATGGCACAGAGCATGTTGTCGAAGGAAATGAGGGCGAAAGCTTGATGATTGTTGCCACGAGCAACCTGGTACCGGGTATCGACGCTGACTGCGGTGGCGAGTGCTCTTGCGCGACCTGTCACGTGACGATCGAAGACCCTTGGCAAAGCAAATTGGCCCCTGCGTCCGCAACAGAAGAATCGATGCTCGACCTCAACCCGGATAGAGAGACTACTTCCCGGCTTGCCTGTCAGATCCCTTTGACCAGTGACATCGATGGCATCGTCGTTAACTTGCCGGAATTCCAATACTAGGCAATTTCCCGCCCAATCGATAGCGCAATGCGCAAATGAGATAAGCACCGTTGTATGAACGGTGCTCATCTATTTGGAAGAGTAAACACTTCGTCTTCCATCAGATCGCGTTGGCCATCGTTGAAGGCAGCCCTAGCTCTCGGGTGCACTTCAGTTTTGATGATAGCGCGTCATCGTTTCTTTTTGCTTCGAGCCCATGAAATCGCAACCTTGGCTCATCCCCTAGCCACGCAGCAGTGCCATCCATACCCTCTATCGAGTCTCTAGGAGGTCTTGCCCAGCTCGGCTCAAACGCACGACAGACGACCCTTTTCAAAACCCGACAGTTGTGGACGGCCGGCGGCGCGCGCCGAGCCATTAACTCATCGCAAGGTCCCCGGTCGATTCATCATGGCCGGTTGCTAGATCAACCGCAAAGGCGCGCCCTGCCAACGCCCCAAAGATTTCGGGCACTCACGACGGCGACCTGCGAGCGCTTAACTCGAGCGACGCCACGTTATTGGCAAGCCGGTCACGATAGCCCAGGGGCACTCAATCCTAGATCGAACAAATTTGAGCCCTCCTCACCCGGGACCTCTCGCTTTTCCAAAAGGTCGGCCGATACAGCCTAGAGATCGACGACAAAACCACCCAGCGCCCTACACGGCAGTCAGTCAACGCGGGAGCTAATCGGCATCCATCGATGCGTGCAAGCCACCAAAATGCGCGATATAGTCGGACTTAGGCTGTGCGAATTGCTGGAGTATTTCGAACAATTCACGGGATTTGATCCCACAATCGAAGTTGAAACAGGAGGCAGCCGGGTTAGATAGCAAGACTGCTCACTGCTGCTGCCTGGCGAGATCGGACCTCACTTGGACTGCCTAGGAGTCGGGAGCAGACCTAAACCCATTGTGAGTGGTTATGCGAGCCAGAGTAGTGGCCGAGCGATGCAACCAAGGAAGCGAGCGCAGAAGGAAACATCAAACTGAGGAGGGTATCTTCGGCACCCTTGAAATTAAATAATACAGACCTCGAGCTTTTGATGACGTCATCAGGCGAATAGGGAAAAATTAAAAAAACGGATTAATTGAGGTTCGTCCATTTAAAGATTTAGTGGTCACCAGGGTCCATGATCCCGGGTCATAAAGGAGAAAACTATGAGTGAAGCAATCGATTTCAACCAGGACTCGTTAAACGATCCCTGGTCGGTGCCTCTGTCTGATTTGGACCCAAGCCAACCCATTGTTTTTCAAACCGACTCTCAGTTCCCCATCTTTGAAAGGTTGAGGCAGGAAGACCCCGTTCACTACCACGAGACGGGCCTTTTCGGACCTTATTGGTCGGTCACGAAGTTCAACGACATTATGGCCGTCGACAAGGATCACGCGCGTTTCTCTTCGGAGTCAGGCATTACGCTGCCTGATCGTCAAGCTGATTTCACGACACCAAATTTCATCAGCATGGATCCGCCCAAACACGATGTGCAGCGAAAAGCTGTCACGGGGGTCGTAGCGCCGATGAACCTTGCGAAGATGGAGCCGCTGATCCGAGGCCGCGTGTGCTCCATCCTCGACAGCCTCCCGATTGGTGAGTCCTTTAATTGGGTCGACAAAGTCTCTATTGAGCTCACGACCCAAATGCTCGCTACGCTTTTCGACTTCCCATTCGAGGATCGTCGTAAACTGACTTATTGGTCCGATATGGCCACCAGCGGCGAACTCGCTGGCGGCCCAACACCCGAACCCGCCCGTCGAGCCGCACTCCTTGAATGCCTCGAAACATTCCAAGGGCTTTGGGCAGAGCGAGAGGGGAAAGTCAGCGACGGAGCCCTTGACTTAGTAACCATGCTCGCCAACAGCCCCGACACGCAAGACATGGATCCCATGGAGTATCTGGGCAATCTCATTCTTTTGATTGTGGGTGGCAACGACACGACGCGAAACTCGATATCGGGCGGCGTGTTGTTCCTCAACCAAAATCCGGACCAATACGCAAAACTTCGAGCAAACCCCGATCTCGTGACCAATATGATTCCGGAGATCATTCGCTACCAGACCCCCCTCACCTACATGCGTCGAACCGCGCTTGAAGACGTCGAAGTCGGCGGCAAGACCATTAAGGCCGGTGATAAAGTGGCGATGTGGTACGTCTCTGGAAACCGCGACGAAGAAGTCATCGATCGACCCAACGAATTTATCATTGATCGGGCAAACCCTCGGCACCATTTGTCATTCGGTTTTGGTATTCACCGATGTATGGGCAACCGTCTTGCCGAGATGCAATTGCGCATTCTTTGGGAAGAAATTTTAAACCGATTCAGCCTGGTCGAAGTTGTGGGTGAGCCGGAACGAGTCCAGTCAAGCTTTGTTCGAGGTTATTCAGATTTACCTGTCGTGCTCCAGGCTCTGTAAGCACACCATTAGCCCATCTCTCACGCAAGCCAGCGACTCACCCTCGCTGGCTCTCTTACGAGCAAAATCACACCTCGAATCGGGGCGCGCAGCAACCTTCAATTCGTGTTTGGCTAGATTCCAGCCCGCGCGCTGCCCGCGGCGTCGGCCCCTAGGAACACCCCAAAACCCAAGGGAGGGAATGGCTTGCATGCGTCAAGTGGAGTTTGCTAGTGCGCAAAGAGCCTCAGATCAAGAGTGAAAGTTTTGGCCAACTTGGACCCACCGATGAGGAGGGCCTCAAGCAGAGATTGCAATCAGCTGAGACTCGGCCATCTTGCGTTGAGACGGCATCGGCACACCTGCAGATCGCATTAAGCGTTCAGCGGTGGCTAGGCACTGACCACAGTTGGAGGCAAGCCCATAATCCGCGCGAACATCATCGAGGCTAAGCCCTTCAGCGCGATAAGACTCGAGGACTTTTGAAGAGATATTGTTACAGATACACACAATCATGGACCTGATTGTAAATGCGAACGATTCGCAATTGCAACGAGTTTTTCGTATCGATATTGAATGCGCAGGGCTCTAGCTTCACCTCATCACCTTTCGGATGCGGACATCGATCCGAAAATGGATGCTTGGTTTGAAATCAATTTGGGTGCCCTCAATACCTGCTAGATAGACGCCGCATTCGACCGGCCTCGCGCGCATCAAAGCTGTTTAGGCAGACACCTTAATCGGAATTCCAAGAGACCAACCCCTCAAAGCATTGCCGCAGCGCCAAAGCCTAGGTACTAGCAAGGCCAGTTAGCTGGATACGCAGTTTGAGCTCAAATGGCGTGAGCGTCTGCCCCTTGAACATCCCTTGGGCTTGTCCCGGAAATGCGAGGGTATCTTCCAAGTTCAGCTTACAAACATGACATCTCGAAGTAAATTGCACTGAAGGGCGCGAGAGCCAACGTTGCCGCATCCAGTCAAACATGCAACCAGGGCCTTGACTGATCATTGAGACCAGGAGAGCGTCTTCCCATAACTACCCAAAGATCGCTCACGCTCCCCTAGCATGCGATGGAAGTCACCTCAACCTACGCACGCAGGTCCCGCTGCGCTATGATCTGGTCCAATCACGGAGTAAAACCATGAAGCCACAAAACGCAGACATCACCGGATTACTCAACGAAGTGTTAAAAAATGAGCTCACGGCCATTAATCAATATTTCTTGCACGCGAAGATTCTCGAGGATCGAGGTTACAAAGCGCTGGCAAAGAAAGAACGAGCGGAATCAATTGAGGAAATGGAGCACGCAGATTGGCTGATGGATCGAATTCTATTTCTTGAGGGGTTACCCAACCTGCAAGATCTCGGCAAACTTATGATTGGTGAGTCTATTCCCGAGATGCTGCAGTGTGATTTGGCTCTGGAGCACGAGGCAATTCCAGTGTTGCGACGAGCGATTGCCGCGGCCGAAAACGCGCAAGACTACGTAACGCGAGATCTGCTGAACAAGATACTGACCAATGAGGAATCCCATGTTGATTGGATAGAGACTCAACTGGGCTTGATCGAGGGCGTCGGTCTTGAGAATTATCTTCAGTCGCAGATCGCTTCGGATTAAGTTCGTGCAGGCTAATATTGCTTACGCTGAAGATGGAAAAGGCGTTCGTCTTTTTATCCATCAAAAAGAAATTGCTCGATACGCCACAGTGACCGCTTTGGTTGAAACGCACCTGAAAGCAAAACTCGCAACAACCCCACGCGAAGACGCCACCCACTCGCGCTTGATGCAGTTATTCCATCAACCCTAACCTCGAGATCCACGTGCAGCTGGTTAGCATTCTTCATACAACAGCTTATGAGTTCGACCGAGAAGTTCAACTCGGACCGCACCAATTGTATCTGCGCCCGAGAGACGGTTTCGATCTGCGCATCAGCAGCTCAAGACTTGATATCTCCCCTGCAGCCTCAGTTCGCTGGATGCGGGACCTATTTAATAATTCCGTCGCGGAAGCGTCGTTTAATCAACCGACAAACCGACTCATCATCACAAGCCAAATTGTCGCTGAGCAGTATTACCAATGCGGCCCGCAGCTTGGGCTCGAAACCACGAAAACCGGTGCCATGGCCTCCAGCCACACCCTGACGGCCCTAACAGCTTTTCAGCAGGTACCTGACCCAAATGAGACGATGCTTCCTGAGTGGCTCCACCTCGATCAGCATGTCTCTTGTGCGGAAGCGATCGACCAACTCATTGAAATGGCCAGTTATATCAAAGCGCATTTCCAATACACCCAACGTGAAGAGCCCGGGATACAGTCGGCCTCTGAGACTTTGAGCCGGGGCTCAGGTTCGTGCCGAGACTTTACCTGGCTGCTCATGTGGGCCTTAAGGCGCAATCATTGGCCAACACGTTTCGTTACCGGCTATCTCGTGTCGGAAGCCCATCCTGACGCCAGCGGAGCGACTCATGCTTGGCTTGAAATTTTCTTGGACTCGTTGGGATGGGTGGGCGTTGACCCCACCTGTGGCGACCTCGTCCGGGGGAAACAAATTGCAGTGGCGACCTCTGTAAACCCAGATCAACTCCCGCCTGTCGCAGGATCATTTGTGGGGCCCGCAACGACCGAATCGAGAATGTTTGTGAGCGTGGAAACCGCCTTTATCAGCTCACCAAACGCTGACGCTCATCTCGCTTCGAATCGGTAGCGGACCGAACTGATCCATAATCGCAACATCAGCCGCGTCTCGACCGTGCATGACCGGCGCGCGCAAAGCCCCAGGTTCAGAACAGGTGGGATCTAAGACATACCACCGTCCCCCCACGAAAACTTCGACCCACGCGTGAACATCCTGAGGATCAAGGTCCCGGACGTAGCCCACCACATAGCGAGCAGGGATGGAAATTGCGCGAATCATTCCAATCAGCACATGTGCGAGATCTCGGCAAACACCATGCGCTTGTTTGAGTACTTCACTGGCAGACAAGGGCCGCTCGCTCATGCCTGGTGTGTAAGGAAACGTCTTTTTCACCCATTCAAACAACCTCAATACTTGCTCGCCGCCGGTTGATGCCCCTGCAAGCACCTCGAACGCGACGGCGCCCAGGCGATCTGAATCCACATAGCGGGAGGGTTGCAGGAAAAGCAGCGTATCCACTGGTAATTTTTGAATGGGGCTAAACGGCAGTGAGGGATCCACGGTCGGATCAAGATCGGGTTGCGCGGTCAAACGATAATCGATCTGATGCATTCCGCTTTTCAGCGTCAAGCGTGAAACAGGATTCCCCAAGACATCCAAAAACGATTCGCTCGGTGAAACAGGTAATGCGAGTTGCTCCTCGCCCCGGATCGCCTTCAGCCGCTCCCCACGCGCGGCAAGACGGAGCAGAATCCCCATCGGACTGCCGAGCTCAAGCTCTAAAACCGTATGGACTTGCATCGCGCTTATCTCTTTCATAACTAACGTCCGCCATGAGATCGGAGCGTTTTTCCTAGGGAAGGAAGCCCTCCTTCAAATGACAGTGCCACACCCTAAGCCCTGCAACACGCGATTGGGCGACCATCCACATAAAGCAAACGGGCGCGCATCAGGCCCGAAACCAGCTCAGGCAAGGCACTGAGTGCGAATTAAATGAAGGTACGTTCATCTCATCGCGCAGAGGCGCTAAACTCTGCCAGATGGGGCTATCAGTTTACTATGTTTAAACATCCGTTATGGATCGAGTGGCGAGGCTTGATCATCTTTTTGATCGTGATGGTCCTCTTCCGCTCGGCAGTCGCTGATTGGAATCAGGTGCCAACGGGATCGATGAAGCCCACGATTCTCGACGGAGACCGAGTGGTCGTCAACAAGCTGGCTTACCGCCTTAGGTTTCCTCTCACGGACTGGGAACTTGCGCGTTGGTCTGCCCCAGAGCGAGGCGACATCATCACTTTTTATTCACCGCTTGATGAGAAACTCCTCATCAAGCGGGTGATTGGTCTACCTGGGGATCAGATTGAACTCAACAACAACACGCTCATTATCAATGGAGAGCCCTGCCAATACTCCAGGCTCGATGATGCGCTGGTCGCATCCATGGACCGGTTCCAACGCGCACGACATCGCTTCTTCTACGAGCATTTAGGCACGGACCGACATCCCGTCATGCTACAACCCGGCGCGGCAACTGCCTACAACAGCTTTAATCCAATCAAGATACCGCGCGATGAGTTCCTGGTCTTGGGTGACAACCGGGACAACTCCCGCGACTCCAGAATGATCGGCTTGGTGCCCCTCGCTCAAATCACGGGCCGCGCCTATGCTGTCGCGTTTTCTGTGGACTACGATAACTACTACTTACCAAGGCTAGATCGATTTTTTCACTCCCTCGAGGCGCTGTAATCCCCCCCCCAGAAGACATCCATTCAACCAACCGCTTGAATCCATCTGACTCATACCCATTAGTATCGCCCGCGGCGGGACATCTTTCTCTGTCATGGCCAGGCGCAGCAAGGGGTGACTGGCCTCGAGCTAACCCTTGCGCTAAAGCGAGCATCCAACTGGCGGCTCGCGCTCGATATGAACTCTCGGCGTTGACCTTGCTTATGGGTGCCCCACCTGATCACTGCCGAGAGCTTGGAGGGTCCGTTTTCTTCCCTCGAGCAGGCGAAGTGGGCGGCTCAAATTCCACATCGGTCTGCTCAAACCAACGGGTCGTCGACCGCCTCGCGTGCCAAAATCGGAGGACCACACCGCCGACAAACCCTATAGCAATCAGCCCTAGAACGATCCAAACCGTCAGCACGAAGAAAACCCAAACGATCTCTCTCGGCACATCAAAAAAGATCACTGCGACCCAGATAAATGCACCGCCGAAGACTATGGTGGAGAGAAGTCGTTTCATAATGGGTCTAACACGCGAGCTGTCTCGCTATGCTAGCATCTTTGCAAAATAGGCCGAACGAATCATGAATCCTAAACCCATGAACTTCGAAGCGCTGAACGATGCGATCGAGCGCGGAGAGACCGAATTCTTGGCCAAGCGTTTTGAACACATCACGTTACCCTCCACGCTAACAGGCGTTTTGTTTCAGCACTGCCAATTTGTAACGTGCACCTTCAGTTCGGGCACATTGCGCAACACAACGTTCGAGCACTGCCAATTTTATGACGAGGCAACGACTGAAGGTTGTGCCTTCCGTTACTGCGATTTGTCGCACGCCAGTTTCACGCAATGCGACCTAAGACGCTGTGATTTCTCCCAGGCAAATTGGTATGACCTCACAGTGTCGGACTGCCGTGGACTGGGTTTGATCGGGCGAGGCGTGAGTAACGAAAAGCAAGTGAATGAGCGAGTGAGCCTTCAATCACTGACTGTTACCAACACTGACCTCACGCTTTCCGATTTCGCGCACGCCGATCTGGGTGATAGCACTATCCATGATTGTCGGTGCTCAGACGTGGACTGGACCGAGGCCAATCTCAGCGGTAGCCGGATCATCCATTGCGACTTAACCGGGGGTCAGTTCGATCGCGCATTGATAGAAGACGCCGATTTGAGCGAGAGCCTATTCAACTCTATCGACGTCCGTCACGTGAGCCTTCAGGGCGTCCGCGTCACCCGTGATCAACTGCCCTTTCTGGTGTCTCGCCTCGGTCTCGTCATTACTGACCCATAGGGTCGGGCGAACGCCTTACTTGACTTCCAGCAGCTCGACCTCAAAGACCAGCACCGCGTTAGGCGGAATGTTACCAACCCCCCCTGGTCCATAGCCCAAATCTGATGGGATGGTCAATCTAGCCTTTCCACCCGGCTTGATGAGCTGCAACCCCTCTGTCCAACCCCGAATCACCTGATTAAGACCGAATTCAGCCGGCGCTCCCCTCGCAATCGAGCTGTCGAAAACGGTGCCGTCTATCAAACTGCCTTCGTAATGAACAACCACAGTATCTGTTGCGCTGGGGGCTTCACCCTCACCTTCAACCAACATCTCGATTTGAAGGCCGCTATCCGTGACAGTCACACCCGGCTTTTCCGCATTCTGCGCCAAATAGGCTAAACCCGCAGACCTCGCATCCGCCGCCATAGAATCACGCTGAGCCTGGGCCGCAGCCTCAATCTCGGCCTGGCGGCCACGCACCATCTCAATAATGGCGGTTTGCTCATCGGCTGACAGGCTGGGCTGGACGCCGCCTAGCGAGTCTCTCAACCCAGCGAGAAGCGATTCTAAATCGACATCTGGGTTTCCATTCTGTTGCAGCATATTTCCGAATGAATAGCCGAAGAAATACCCTCGGCCTTTGGTTAACGTTTCATCTGTTTGAGCCACTTCACCTTCCTCCGACCAAGCCAAGGGAGCAGCAACATTCAACACAGCACCAAGAATCAAACTTAACCCAATCCAACGCATCAGCAATACTCCGCACCAAACCCCGGATTATCGCATACGAAGCGCGACGTCAGTGGCATCATGGGAACTTTAGAGAATCTAGGCGGTCCATTGGCTGATTGAGACGAGCGAAAATACTATCGACTGAGGGCCCTGCCGAGGGCATCCATGTCATTGGATATCCTTTCGAGAACCGAATTCGGGAATCATTTCGGACGGAGAGTCAGTTGCAGTTCTCGATGTTTCGCAGGATCTAGCTCAAGGCCAGCGCTGATAACGCGCCAATTCACTTGAACTGGCTAACGCGGCATCGGAACGACCTGCCTAATACGGATTGAGTTAAAGATTAAGTTAAAAATTAAGAGCATTGATCAACCCATCTGATAGCTCCACTATGAACAACCCCTGCGGATACGCTTGTTCAACGAATTCTTGTATCCTCGAATACACCGATACTCTGACAGTCAAAAGAAGGTTTGGAACGTGGTAGAGACCCAGCACAACATCAAGGGCCGAATAGACGCTTTAAGCGGACGATCGAATTCTGCTCTTCACATAGGCACAGCCCCTCGGTGCTGGCGAAAGATATGGGTTGGAGCGAATCAGCCCCTGAATCATGGCGCACGGTTCACGAATCTGCTGACCTTGGTTCGATTGGCCGGACTCACTTGGGCACTCACCTTTACGAGCCTGACTAACGCCATCCCCACGCGCGACCCCGCAAGTGATACCTTACTTTCACCAACCGAGATTCAAGAGCGCACCACAAAAAATATTCTAGATGCCCTGAGAGAACAACATTATGTTGACCAAGTGCTTGATGATGAGGTCTCAGGCGAGGTTTTTGACGGTTACATCGACGACCTGGACCCTTCGAAAAGTTATTTCACACAATCCGACTTGGACGAGCTGTCGACCTATCGATTCGAACTTGATAATGCCCTGAGAAGGTCCGACCTTGCACCCGCCTTCGCCATCTTCAATCGATATCAGGCCAAAGTCACTGCTCGATTTGCTTGGGTGGTTGCGCGACTCCGGGAGGGCGTTGATCAATTCGATTTCAGCATCGCTGAGTCGCTGGAGCTTGATCGCACCGAGCAACCATTTGCCGCCACAGAAACGGAACTCGATGAATTATGGCGGAAGCGCATCAAGAATGATGTGCTTAATCTCAAGTTGGCTGGCAAACCACTCGAGGATATCCAAACGCTCTTGGACAAGCGGTACAGCAGCCGCCTAAACCGGTTGCAGAAAACCAATGCTGACGATGTCTATCAGCTGTTCATGAACGCTCTGACAAAGACGTACGACCCACACACGCAGTACTTTTCACCCATCACTTCCGAGAATTTCAACATTAATATGAGCCTTTCCCTGGAGGGTATCGGCGCCTTATTACAGACTGAAGACGAATACACCAAGGTCGTGAGCTTGGTGCCTGCTGGCCCTGCAGAAAAATCGAAGCAGCTTAAACCGAATGACAGAATCATTGCCGTCGGCCAAGAAGATGAAGAACTCGTCGACATCATCGGCTGGCGAGTCGACGATGTTGTGCAATTAATCCGGGGGAAACGAGACACCACGGTTCAACTGCAAATCTTGCCCGCTGGGTCTTCCGATCTCGCCAGCGCCAAAGTGATCCGTATCGTGCGCAAGAAAGTTGAACTCGAAGAGCAATCTGCTCAAGCCGAAGTCGTCGAAATTGAACAATTTGGCAGCAAGACTCGAGTCGGCGTGATAGACATCCCAACCTTCTACGTTGACTTCAAAGCCATGCAAGAAGGCGATCCGAACTTCCGCAGCACCACGCGCGATGTCAAACGCCTGCTGGGCGAGCTTGAAGCCGAGGGTGTCGATGGCGTGGTCATCGACTTAAGGGACAATGGGGGTGGTTCCTTGCAGGAAGCCAAAACACTCACCGGGTTGTTCATCGACCGAGGACCAACGGTGCAAATTCGCAGCAAAGCCAATCGTGTTGATGTTTTAAGCGACCGCGATGTTCGCACAGCCTACCGGGGCCCGCTTGCGGTACTCGTTAACCGCCTAAGCGCTTCAGCATCCGAGATTTTTGCTGGGGCCATCCAGGATTATCAGCGGGGTGTCGTTATCGGTACTCAAACCTTTGGTAAAGGAACCGTACAGACACTGCAGCCTCTCGACCATGGTCAATTAAAAATGACTCAAGCAAAGTTCTATCGAATCAGCGGAGACTCGACCCAACATCGGGGTATCATCCCAGACCTGCAGTACCCCGATGATTACGACCCTGAAGCCATTGGCGAGAGCACGTTGGATGCCCCCCTCCCTTGGGATCAAATTCGACCCACCTTTTACCGAACCAAAGGCGATTTGCAGCCCTTACTGCCCGAACTGATCAGCCGTCACCAGGCAAGGATGGCCAAGGACCCCGAATTCAATTATGTGTCCTCAGCGTTTGCGTACCGCCAATCAAGAGCGGATGACACACAGTTGTCGCTACGTGAGGCTGATCGGATCAAAGAAAAAGAAGAGAACGAAACATTCTGGCTGGGCCTTATGAACAATAAACGTGAAGCGCAAGGGCTTTCGCCGCTGGCCTCGCTAGACGAGCTCGATGAGGATGCAGAATCCATCGAGCAAGGAGCAGATCCTGATTCTTCAGCCATCACTGAAGACATTGGCGCATTTGTTCGTGATGGCGGTGCTGCAAAAGCTATCACCATCGACCTTGAGGAAACTGCCGTCCAAACCCGATCGGAGGATCAGGCTGATGGGACTCAGGCCGAAGAACCTCCCAAGAAGAAAACGCCCGACGCTTACGTGATTGAGGCCGGTCATATTCTTGCGGATCTAATCTCACTCCAACAGCGCACCGCGCAGCAAGGTCCTGCTCGGGCACCCATCTGATGACATTGCTGATCTAGTTGGTGCCTTTGATTCCTGCAGAAAGGCCCCCGCAGATCTTCTCCCGGGTCGCGGCACGATTTGCCGGACAATCGAAACCCACTCGGCAAAAATTCGCAGATCAAGCTCACCTGGCACCACCCTCAGCACCTTATTGAAGACCGCCACTTAATGAAATGACGCGATCTCCTCCATCTTCTTTCGAGCAATGTCTGGGACCCAGGCGGCTTCAGCGGGGTAGCCTACCGCAAGCAGTAAAAAAGGCCGTTCTTGGCTGGGGCGACCCAAAATTTTGTTGAGAAAACGCATAGGACTCGGCGTATGCGTCAGTGTCACCAAACCCGCTTGATGGCAGGCAGTAATCAATACGCCGGTGGCGATCCCAACGGACTCCAGCGGGTAATAATGCTTCACTCTTTCACCGGTTGCCGATTGCGCATGGCGAACTTGAAAAATGGCAATTAAATGGCTCGCATCCTCCAAAAACCCTTTATCCGCGTCGGTTCCTATGGGCGCGAGCGCATCAAGCCACTCTTCCGACGCGCGTTCGCTGTAAAACGATCGCTCTTCGATCTCTGCTTCCTGACGAATCAGCGCTTTCTTTTCAGGTGAGGCAACCACAGCAAAATGCCAGGGCTGCTGATTCGCACCGCTCGGCGATGATCCAGCCGCTTGAATACAAGCGCGAATGGCCGCGTCTGGGACCGAAACACCGGAGAACATCCGGACGCTTCGTCGGCGGCGCATTAAGTCACTGAAGGCTTCTGCTCGTCGCAGCACCTCATCAGGCGCAACCGGCTGGTAATCGAGCGGTACTCTGCGCAAGCGGCTTTTCTCTGGGTTTGGCATATAGCGATCTCTGTATTTAGCCGCAAGCATACCAAGCCAGACCGCTAAACTGCATGATCCGAGGCCGTGATAGACTCGAGTCTTAACCCCGAGATTCTGTTCATGAAACGACGACTCTGCAAACTGAAAAACTGCTGGTTAATGAGCGCCTTGCTGTTAGTCAGCCCCATGATGCTTGCCAACGAGACCTTAGTGGGTCGCACAAGCCCAGATACCGTGACCCGAATCGCCTTTGGCAGTTGCGCTGAGCCAAAAGAGTCGTATGGCATCTTCGATGTTATCGCTGCTGACGAGCCTGATGTCTTTCTCTTCCTTGGAGACAACGTCTATGCAGACGATGAATCAGACGATCCGGAACTCAAGTCCCTCCAGGCAGCCTATGCATTGCTTGCCCAATCACGCGAGTTCCAGCATCTAAAGGCCCAAGTCCCGCTCTATGCCACTTGGGACGATCATGACTATGGGCTGAATGACGCAGGGGGTGATTGGCCGCATAAATGGGCAGCTGAGGCACTTTTCGAAACCTTTTGGACTGTCCCTTCGGATGACCCGAGCGCAGGTCGACCCGGCATTTATCGCGAGATTAGATTTGGAGAGCCTGGAAGAAGCGTCCAATTGATCCTGTTGGACACCCGTTTCTTTCGAACGGCGCTCCGAAAGCCCATCATTCCTCCAAGCAACGGACGCTATGAACCCACAGATGATCCTAATCAATCCATGCTGGGCGATGCGCAATGGGCTTGGCTCGAAGAGGTATTAACGCAACCCGCAGATTTGAGGTTGATTGCGAGTTCGGTCCAGTTTCTGGCGGAAGGCCATGCATGGGAAGCGTGGCGGCTTCTTCCGCTTGAACAGAGACGGCTGATGAACCTGCTCTCGCAAGCGAAGGGTAGTATCCTCATACTCTCTGGCGATCGTCATATGGCCGGTATCTACTACGACAAAGAGCGAAGCGAATCACCCTTGCTGGAAATCACGGCCTCTTCGCTGAATCTTCCCTTGTCCTCGATTTTGAGTGAACTTTCGGTTGAGCCCGGACCCTACCGATTGGGGCAACCTTTCTATGATGCCAATTACGGTATGCTCGAAATCGATTGGTCTGCTCGGCGCGTGTTCGCGTCAATCAGGAATGGCGAGGGGGACACCGTGCGCAGTATCGAATTCAAGCTTTCAACCCTCACGTCCGACTAAACCGGCGACTGGGTGGACGCGAACGCCAAAGCGCACATCAGTGCCCATCTTCTCGAAAGATCGCAGGGTATTTGGCAACTGCTCGAGCTCCAAGCAGTCGACGGCGGGCATGTCGCGCGCGTATTTCGGGCCAAAGTTCATGAAAGAGGCGTACGAGCGCCTTTTACCATCTTCATTAAAGTCCGGAGCGTTGACGGCGCCCTTGACCTGCAGTTTCAAAGCTATTCAAGGGAGTGGCAGTTTTATAAGTCGGTCCGTCCAAAGGTGCTCGTTCGAACGCCCGAGGCTTTTTTCATCGATGACGATCCAAAGACCACGGGCGGCATACTGTTACTCGAAGATCTCTCAGTAAGCGTTGACCAAGGCGCATCCCTAGAGATGGGCCCTCCCGTCGCATCGCCCTGCCAATCAGACGTAAATCGGGCCAGGACTCACAATCCAACCGGTCAACTGGACTATCCGCTGGCTATTCACCGAGCGGCCATGGCATCGCTCGCAGCTTTGCACACGAGCCCGATCAGTCCTTCCTTGGTTCCCTTTCGCTTTGAGGACAATGTTCGACAACTTGGTCCAATCGGTGTTGACGAACATCGATTGATGCGTCAAACCCTGGGTTCCGACACCGCTGATTTGTTCGTCTCACTCGGTGACGAAATCGCGGTCGAGCAAAGTGACCTTCAGCCAGATCACCTGGGGCTGATTCACTGTGACGCTCGGCTCGGCAACATCTTGCCTCAGCTAGGATGCCCTATCGTCGACTGGGGCGATTACTGTTGGGGGCCGACAGCCTTTGACCTTGCGTTTTACTTTAGTGCGGAGCAAGTGAACTTGAAGCTCATCCGTGAATGCTTAGTGCACTATTTGGCTGAGCGCCAACATCTGCTAGCGCCCTACAGCAATCGCGGAGTGGATCAATTGATAGCCGACATTCGATCTTTCCTGCCTCTCGTTGCACGCACCCCTGTGCTGTTGTTAGCTCAACCGATTTCAGCGGCACACGCTCGGTATTGGCGATCGATGCTGCAGCGAACGGCCCTTCTGTGGAAAGCACTCAACTCATGAGTGACTTCGAAAGCGCATCCGCATGACCGAAATCAATGATCGGTCCCGGAAGCCACCAAGCACCCATTGGGACCTGATCAATCAAATATTGGATGAAATAGCCGGGGGCATCGATGTTTTGGTTATCAGCAAGATAAGGTTTTAATCTTCTGAGCGCTTCAGGCATAAATCCATAGAGTGCGGTTGCGGCTGTATCGCTCTTGGGCGATAGAGGTTTTTCTTTAAAGCCAGTGATTCTCCCCAACGCATCCATCTGAACAACGCCTCGACGCTTTTGATCTTCCAGATCTGGGTTCTTGCGCACGCCCACCAGCGAACAGTGGTCTCTAGCCAGTGCTTCACCGAATGCCGCAAGGGAGAAATCAAAAATGGTGTCAGAACCCACCACAATCATCGGTTCATCAATCCCTACGTGATCGAGAGCCAAAGCCAGATCAAACAGAGCTCCCTTGCGCTCGGATTCCGACATCACCTGATTGTCTATCAACAAGATCTTGCGGTCCTTTCCATCAGCCCATTGCTCAAATTGGCTCCGATAAAGCGCATTGGTGATTAAGCTGATCTCGTCAGAAGCGGTGAATTGTTCGATCAGCGCATCGAGGAGCACACCATCTTTGTAAGGCATCAATGCTTTCGGCTTGCCACCCGTTAAATGTTGCACACGAGTTCCAAACCCAGCTGCAAGAATAAGAACTTTCATAGCAGACTCAGGCCTCGATGAGCCTGTGTGGTGAACGCCCATTGCCGGGACATGAGTGAAGCTAACTCCTCGCTGTAGCGTGAGGGAAGCGCTTCTAGGATTGGGCGTACCTCTCCTGGCTCGATTAAAGCCACCACACACCCCCTGGTTCCAGCACCGCTAAATCGGGCCCCGAGCACCCCTCGCTGCGATTGGAGCAGTCCTACTAACTCAATAAGTGCGGGAGTTCCCGTTTCGTAATTAAGAACTGAGCTCTGACAGGAAGCATTCATCAACTGACCAAACAACCGCTTATCATCCGCTTTCCACGCCTCAACACCTAGGCGTACTCTCTCGATTTCAGTAAAGAAGTGCTCTCCACGACGCTGACTGATCGACGTCATGCCAGCGCAGTGTTTTCTGAAGCTGGGCTCGGAATAATCGCTTAGCTTCGGTTGGTCGGAGAGATCATTGGACAAGCGCCCAAGTTCCTCTGCGGCGGCATAGGATTCAGCAACTCGATCGTTGAATCTGGTCGATCCCGAGAGAGCAGCACTTTGACCACTGTTCAACACAAGAAAAGTCCAAGGGCTCTGTTCACAGATATTTGTCGCCCATCGTTGACGACAATCATATAGAACGGCTTCACTTTCCTTCCCATACAGGATGGAGGTCTGATCGCCGATCCCGCTTTGAACACCGATAAAGTGGTTCTCACAAGCGACCGCCCAATCAAGACGCTCTTCAACTGACAACGCCAGCCGCGTCTCCTGCAAGAGTATTTCCTGGTAGAGCAAGGTGACCGCAGCAGAACTGGACAGTCCACAAGCGGTAAGCTCACCCTGTAGGTAAACGTCAACTCCTGGGAGATTAACCCCCCGCGCTAACACTTGAGATAGTGTGGCACGCAAGTAATCAAAGCCATCATTCAAGCGTTGTATCGACTGATCAACTGGAATGACGACGCGCCCAATGCCTTGGCTGAGCACCCTAACCTCGCGCGTCTGATTCAGCCGCCAAACGCCATGAATACCAAACGCCGTATTCATCGAAAAAACCGGACCGCCTTGATGATCCAGATGAGCGCCAAGTGGTCGAATTCGATAGGGCGCGAAAACGCCTTTGAGTTCCGCGCTACGGTGTCCAAAGGCCTGATCCAGCACGTCCCTTGCGAGCTCCATCTCGGGGACTTTAGGTTTTAGAAAAGGGATCAATCCTTCGACTCCTGAGTCATGACTGACGCCCCAAGCGTACAGGTACGCGTCCGCGATCCTCCTACCTCACTGGCGCGCGCGTTCGATTCGATCATAGGCATCTTGAATTTCTTTAAATTTCGTCTCGGCGGCTTGGATCAATTCCGGAGGTAAACCCTGGCTCTGAATGCGGTCTGGGTGATATTTCATCGCCAACTGACGATATCGTTTCTTGATCACCGCCAGATCGTCGCTGGGTTCACTCTCAAGCAAGGCGTAACATGCTTCCAGACGATTAACCTCCCCATCTGGGGTCAGGCCACTCAGCAGTTGTTCAAAAACCTGCTCAAGCCTGAGTCGGGAGGCGGCGCGCCGAAGCAGACGAACTTCATCGTCATGAAGCTCGCCGTCGGCTATCGCTGCTTGCAATAGCAATCTGAGCAACATTTCACCCTGTTCCGGCTCACTACGGAACACCTCTGAAAACTGTTGCGCATAGGCTTCGAAGGACGCAGGTCGTTGCTTTGCCTCATTGAAAATCTTGATGGCGACCTTGCGTGCGCTAGAATCCAGGCGTAACTGGTCACGCATCAGCGTCTCAACGAATGCGATTTCTGCCTTTGACACTCGACCATCCGCCTTGGCAAGACTGCCTAGCATGGCAAAGAGCGAGGTAAAAAAGATCGTTTGCCTGGATGCTTGATCGAACGTCTGTCCAGAACGTTCCGAGAGGGAATTGCCAGCAATGGCGCCGAGAATTGCACCGATAGGGCCGCCTATCGCAAAGCCCAACGTCCCACCCAAGAGCCCACCCAGCCAACTCACCGCGAGTGGACCATCCGATGGTCATTCAGGGCTCTGATAGAGAGGCTACGCAAGGTCGCCACCAATCATCCCCAAAAGCATTTCAGTTTTTTCTTCCATCAGACTGACATCACCTCGGCTTTCCACATTCAGCCGGATGACCGGTTCTGTGTTCGACATACGAAGATTAAACCGCCAGTCCGTGAACGAGAGACTGATACCGTCTGTGGTATCCACGCCTTCCGCCTCTTTTTCAAACGCTGCGCGGATCTCACTGATCGTCGCGCTTGCGTCTTCTACCTTTCGATTAATTTCGCCGCTTGCTGGATAGCAAGCCATTCGAGCATCAACCAGCTCAGCAAGTGATTGGCCTCGCTTAGAAATCATCTCTGCAACCAATAACCAGGGAATCATGCCACTGTCGCACGATGCAAAATCTCTGAAGTAATGATGGGCGCTCATCTCACCGCCATAAATTGCGTTTTCAAGGCGTAACGCCGCCTTAAAAAATGCATGGCCCGTCTTACTCATGATGGGCCGCCCCCCAGCCTCACGAACAATGTCTTCTGTATTCCAGGTCAGTCGCGGGTCATAAGCAATCGCGGCGCCGGGTTCGCGCTCCAGAAACGAAGCCGCCAGTAGGCCCACCATGTAATAACCCTCGATAAATCGTCCGTCCTGGTCAAAGAAGAAACAACGGTCAAAATCCCCGTCCCACGCAATACCAAAGTCTGCCTTGGAGGCGCGAATCGCTTCGATTGTTGATGCACGGTTCTCAATCAGCAACGGGTTGGGCACGCCTTCTGGAAAATGACCATTCGGCTCATGATGAATTTTAATAAATTCAATGGGGAGATACGGCTCAAGTGCATCGATCACCGTGCCCGCGCCTCCATGCCCGGCATTGGTCACAATCCGAAGTGGCTTGAGCGCAGAGGCGTCAACATACTGCAACAAGTGATCAATATAAGCCGGTCGGTGGTCTAGATTAGAGATCTCGCCTTCCGCTTGGTTGGCCGGCACATCGAGTTGACCTGACGCGATCAACGCACGAATCTCGCCTAACCCATCATCTCCACTCACGGGCCGACTCTGCTCTCGCACGAACTTCATCCCGTTATAGTCCTTGGGATTATGACTTGCTGTCACCATGATTCCACCGTCCATCTCGAAATGATCGGTGGCGAAATAGATCTCTTCGGTTCCGCACTCCCCGATGAAATGACAATGGACGCCGGCTCGTCGGAGCCCACGGATAACAGCTTGAGTCAATTCTGGGCTCGTTAACCTGATGTCATGGCCAACCACCACATTGCGAGGCTTTAACCAAGCGGCGTAAGCTAAACCGATCTGTTCTGCCAAATCGACATTCAGCTGATCAGGAATTCGACCTCTGATGTCGTAAGCTTTGAATGCTGATAAATCCACAGGATGCTCTTAGTGATGATTCGCGCGCATTGTACACCAAGCATCCGATGCGTCCCTGACGTCCACCCCTTCGACGTCACTGCCTCGTCTCCAGTCTCTGGGGCAGGATGATAGTGCTCAACTTTTTCGCCATTCGGAGGGTTTTAAGACAGAGGGAAGTGCTGCGCCACTGCCGCCTCGAGCACTCAAAGCCGCCAGAATGCCAAACGTTACGGAGGCCGTGTGGAGCTCTTCTTGGACTCAGATTAGGGCGCTGGGCGTCGCAGCGCACCCTCATCCTCGCCGCCGTCTGGTCAATCGCGGCATGCAGCCCCCCTTCGATTCAGGATGCGCTTCAGACTTACACCAGCCGCCTCCAAGCGACACTCGATATCGAGTCTCTGCCCATCACCCCGGCTATCAGACCAAGTATTGCCCGGCGCCAACGGCACCTTGACCTCCAAGAGGTTCAAGCATCCACACAAGCTTTGGGCGTGCTCGACTATCTCTCGCTCAACGCTTGTGCACTTCACCAGGTCCTTTCTGAGCAAAACAACTCGCTCGGTCGATGGGCCGACCCGATCGGACGGCTGGAATTTCAGCTTCGTTTTATCGAGCTTGCACCAGCCTGCATCGAATCGCTCAAGCTGGGCGAACCAGAACTTGCGGGGGTCATTGAACGTGCCCTAACGACCAAACGTGCGCGTCTTGCACTCCAAATCGAACGTTCAATTTTGTATAGCGATGAGCTGATGACTTTTTGGCAGCCGGGACAGCTCGGCTCGCTTGAATCTGAAGACGCGCTCACCGAATCCATGGCATTGTCCTCGCTTTTGGAACTCTCTAGGGGGCTTAAATCGGGGACTTCAATACCGACTTCAATAGAGATCAACGAAGCCTTGCAACCCCTTCGTTCTGGATTGGGCGGCCAAATCATCGGCGCCTGGGCCGATGTTTTAGATCACTTGGACGTCGCACAGCGAACCCTTGCTAAATTCATTCAAGATCGCCCTCTCTGCTACCAAGGCATGCCCAACGCCCGTGCAAAAAGGCTTGAGGGCTTGGTGACCCATGTGTTCGCGGGAACACTTCAACAAGAAATCCATCGTTTAACTAAAATGACCCAACTCACCCTACCGCTCATCGATTCACTTGAGGCAGCGCTGCTTACGAGCCAGACACCCCAGTTGGAACAGTTTCGGCGCGAGCGAACGGCGCTCATCCAATCAGCGCGCGATCAAGTCAAGCGTCACGCGGAAGATTTGAGCAAGCTTTTGGGGCAATGCGGCCTCGCGCCTGGTAGCGCTAATAGCCGAGAGCAGAACCGAACTCCCGAGGATCTTTGACGCCCCAGTAAATCCCATCTTTAACCAAAATTGAGTTTGCATCCCCAATTTCGCTCCTGGGCGCGAGCTTATGGCCTTTTGCTTGTAGCAGATCCTGGGTATCTGGACTCAGCGCCCGGGGCCCAAACTGAATAGCGTCTGGAAACCACTGATGATGGAACCGAGGCAAACCCACTGCGTCAGCCAGCGGCATCTCATGATCAATAACGTTCATCAGCACCTGGAGGACTGTGGTAATAATGGTTGAGCCACCTGGGGACCCGGTGATTAGGAAGGGCTCATCGTTCCGCGTGACTAAGGTCGGCGTCATCGAACTGAGCATCCGTTTCTCGGGCTCAATAGCATTAGCCTCCGCGCCCAAAAGACCAAATTGATTGGGCACGCCCGGTTGAGCCGAAAAATCATCCATCTCATTGTTCATTAACACCCCCGTTTCGGGGATGACCAGCTCACTACCGAAACTGCTATTTAGGGTCGTTGTAATCGCGACCATCAATCCATTCTTATCAATCAAACCATAGTGCGTAGTGTTCTCGCTTTCCGCTAGTCCTTGACCCGCGCCGATCTCGAGACTGAGGGAGGCCCGCTCTGGATCAAAGTCACGCATCCGCGCGCGCGCGTATTCTGGGTTGACTAACGTGTCGACCGGGACAGGCCAAAAATCTGGATCACCCAGGTGCTCGGCACGGTCTGCATAAGCTCGCCGCTCGGCTTCGACCACCAAATGCGTCAGCCTTGCACTGCCCCATCCCATACTCGACAAATCATGGGGCTCCAGCATGTGCAAAATTTGAGCAATCAGTACGCCTCCGGATGAGGGTGGACCCATACTCCAGATATCAAAACCACGGTAAACCGTATGGATAGGCGCCCGCCAAACGCTTCGGTAATCCTTTAGGTCCTCGAGCGTAATAAGACCACCGCCCTGCTTCATTTCGTCTGCAATGGCCTGCGCAACCCAACCTTCGTAGAATCCTGCGCGCCCCTCCTCGGCAATCGTTTGAAGAGTGTTGGCCAAATGGGGTTGCTTCCAGATATCCCCTTGAACAAAAGGCTGCCCAGCCTGGGTAAATTTCTGCTGCGTCGCTGGCCAATGGGGGGTCCTCGTCGCTAGATCATTAAAACGATCAACCTGTTCGGGCTCGATCAGTACGCCTTGGCGTGCCATCTCTATGGCCGGCGCTAAGAGCTGCTTGAGTGGCAGGGAGCCGTAACGACCATGAAGTTCCAACAAACCGTCCACTGTTCCTGGCACACCCGAGGCCAGATGACTATTGAGCGATCGCTCAGCAACTGCTTGGCCGTCCGCATTCAAAAACATATCGCGAGTCGCAGCCCGAGGCGCTCGCTCACGATGATCCAGAGTCACCACCTCCCCTGAGGGCAAACGCAGCACGGCAAAACCCCCACCGCCCACGTTGCCAGCCTCTGGGTAGGTGACAGCCAGGGCAAATCCCAAAGTTACAGCAGCGTCCACCGCGTTGCCGCCTGACTTCATCACGGCAATGGCGGCCTCGTTACCCAAACGAGAGGTTGAGGTCACCATGCCATGGGCGCCTCGACTTGCGGCCACTTGCGCTGCG